>FWWL01000294.1_pt1 | contig 86897 bp, 87 predicted proteins | sample 2228331 | NCBI WGS metagenome assembly FWWL01 (sample SAMEA103939775, study PRJEB20133) | metagenome | reverse complement strand
GGCGGGCTGGTCGACGATTCGGCGTTGCGGTTCAGCTTCGGCCCGCTCATCTCGTGGTCCTTCCCGAACCGACGCGTCGCCAGGGCGCGGATCGCGGAAAGCGATGCAGCGGCGCGCGCGACGCTGGCGGCATTTGACGGAAGCGTCCTCGCAGCTCTCCGCGAAACCGAGACGGTCCTCAGCACCTATGCCCGTGATCTGGACCAGAATGCAAAGCTCAGGCGCGCGCGCGATGAGAGCCGGAGGGCTTCCGGGCTCCAGGCCCGGATAACCGGGGGCGGTCTTGGAACAGGCCTTGAACTGCTCGACGCGCAGCGAAGCCTTGCCACGGCCGAAGCAGCGCTGGCGGCCTCGGATGCGTCCATCGCCTCGGATCGCGTTCGGCTGTTCCTTGCGCTCGGCGGCGGCTGGGGAGGAGCCATGGCGGGGCCATGATGACCGAGCCTTCGCGAGGCGTACGCTCCGCGGATGTTTGATGGGGCCGAATTACAGAGGAGCAGCCCCGCCTCGATAGGTATCCTTTGTGCTGACGGATCAGGTCCCGGTGCCCCTCCACGCCGCAACTGACGCCATGGTGGCGGGAATTGAACGATCCGCTGCTCGATCAACTGATTTGACGGGCGCCGTTCTCCAACCCGTCGATTGATATCGCCGAAGCGCGTGTTCGGCACCCGGCAGCCTGATCATGTGGTGGGGTTGGTCTCGCCTCATGAGTATCCAATTCGGCACGATGCTCGCCAATGATGCACTTGTGGGTTGTTTAATCGCATCCCGGTCAAGGCAATTTCGATCTTCGTCGATCTATGGTTGTGAGGTCGTAAGCTTGGCTGGTTTTACAAGCGCCCCCATCTTCCGCCTGCGGGTGATGCCGTCTGTCGGGTACAAGGTCGTATACGCGGTCAGGACAACTCCCCGCGGGATAGATCTTCGTCGGACAGAAATTCTATCCAATCACACGTCGAGGCCGATAAACTGCTCTATGGTTGTCTCCGGTCCGATGTTGCGTCCGGCTATGCGGTCGTGAATCCGTATTTCATCCTATCGGGGGCAACCCCCGTCAAACACATCGCAATCGCCCCGGGGCGCGTTACCCCGCGAAACTCTGTATAATCGCAAGGGCCGCAGGATGGATGCCGAACAGGCGGGTTGCCCTGTGCCAAAAGTCATCATTGCGGTGGGCAGGGCCGCCGATTCTTGTATTGGCAAGTCCGGACAGATACCATCATTATTTGCTCATAAGGGCTGAAGCTTGACTCCCCGCTTCTGTCCATCCCAGTCCAAGCGACTTATGTATGGCAACATAGCTGGCGGTGAGGGCCGCAACCGCACTGTGCAGGTTTGCCTCTGCAAGCCGCTGCTGGCGGTCAGCCTCAAGAGTGTCGCCTCTCGAAATGACCTGCCGCGCATAGCGCTGCCGCATCAGCGTTGCCGCTTCATCTGCTGACCGCTTGATTTCGGCAAAAGCGGCGACGTTTCGCCTTTGCTGTGCAAAGCGCGCAAGCGACGTCTCCGCATCCTCAAGCGCGCCGAGCACTACCTGCCGATATTGTGCCTCGGCTTCATCGCGACCAGAGCGTGCCTGTGCTATCGCCGCTGACGTTCGTCCAAAATCGAGCAAGCCCCATTGCAGCTGAGGGACGGCGATGTTGGAAATATTGCCCAGATCTACCAGGTCTCCGATGGACGTGCCGCCAATCCCGAGAATCCCCATGAAGCTGATTTTCGGAAAACGAGCTGCTTCCGCGACCCCTATCCGGGAGGTTGTGGCGGCGAGATTGCGCTCCGCAGCGCGGATGTCGGGACGACGGCGCAGGAGCGCCGAAGGGTCTCCGATCGACACCCGCGCAGGGGGGATCGGGAGATCGCGCCGTGGCGTCAATAGCGGATCGAGAGATCCCGGCGCTTCACCGGCGAGAACCGCTAGCGCATTCATATATATTTCGATCTCAGCATCGGCCGCGGCGAGATCGCTGATCGTGGCCTGAACCGCGCGGTTCGCTTGGCCGACAGTGAAGGCCGGGATTGTGCCTTGCCCGAAACGCTGCCGGGCTAGGGCGAGTTGCTGGCGCTGAAGGTCGAGACCTCCCCGAAAAGCAGCGGCGCGCTGCTGCCGGTCACGAAGATTGGTATAGGTCTGCGCGACTTCAGCGCTGAGCTGAACCTTTGCGTCTGCAACATTATACGCCGCTGCCGCCGCCAGCGCGTTTGCCGCTTCGATTTTTCGCACCTGCCCGCCCGCGAGATCTATTTCCCAGTTTGCGTTCAGACCAAGGTTGTAGAAACGCAGAGACGTGTCCGCATCCTGGGCGGATGAAGGTGCCGGAACAGGTGTGGGTAGAGTACTTCCTTGACTGGCCTGGAGATCGATCCCGGGAAGATCAGCAAATATGGCCGCGCCCTGAGCACCAGCCGTCGGCAGGCGGTTTGCTCGCTCCTGGCGTACAGACCCACGGGCTTGGCGAAGTCGGGCCTGCACAACATCAATCGAGGGATTCGCGACAAGAGTGCGCCGCTCGAGCTCATCGAGAACCGGATCTTGCAGCGTCGTCCACCATTCGGCGAGTTCGGGCTCGCTGGTCGACGCATCCGCTGGTTGACGAACGAATGTCGGCCGCGGCGCGGCTTGGCCGAGCTCTGGTGGTCCGGAATAGTCCGGGCCGACCACACATCCACCAAGGAGCAGCGGAAGGATGAGACCACTTAACTTTGCCATTACCACCTCAATGCATCGTCAGCGACATCCCCTTGGGGAGCGGGCGAAGGAAAAACACGAACGGAAGCGTCACAAAAGTCGCTACCGCCATCGTCAAGAATATGTCGTTATAGGTCATGACGAACGCCTGCTGCTGAATTGTGCCAGCGAGCGACTGAAGGCCCGCGTCCATATTTCCCAGAGTATGAGACATCCCCGCGATATACTCCTGCACGCTTGGATCGTTTGCCCACAGCGTTTCCTCCATCCGTCGGCTGTGGAGTGACATACGCTGGTCCTGGAACGACGTCAGGGCCGCCAGAGCGAATGAGCCACCGAGGTTTCGCGCAGCATTGAAGATGCCTGAGGCATCTCCAGCATCCTCCTTGCTGACTGAGGTAATGGCGGCCTGGTTCAGAAAGAGCATGACAAAGATCATCCCCACCCCGCGCAGCAGCTGACCGGTAGTAAAGGCTTCGCCTGCGGATTCCACTGTGAGACTGGTGTTCACAAAGCAGCTAGCAGCCATAAGCGCGAGGCCAGCGCCAACGGCCAGCCTGATGTCGACAACCCGCATCAGAAACGGCACGAACGGCATCACAAAGAAGGCAGGAACGCCCATGAGAAAGATGACCTGTCCGGTCTCGAGGGCATTATAGTCGGCGATAAGCGACAGGAACTGCGGGATGACGAAGGTCGATCCGTACATCACCATGCCCAGCGCTAGCGCCATGATAACGACGCTGCCGAACTGTCTGCTCATGACGATTCGCAGCTTAAGGACGGGCTTTGCTGCCCAGATCTGTCCGATCGCCAACATCACAAACCCTGCTACGGTTATAAACGTCAGCCGGATGATAAGCGTCGATTCGAACCAGTCTTCACGGTGCCCCTCCTCGAGCACGATCGTTAGTCCTCCAAGGCCAAGGATCAGGCCTATAATACCCAACCAGTCGGCCTCGCGAAGATAGACCCAATTCGTACGTTCGTGCGGCAGGCCGAGCAACAGGAGCAAGAGGAGTATCCCGCAGACCGGAACATTGACGAAGAAGGCATAGTGCCAGCTCAAATTTTCCGTCAGCCAGCCACCGAGCAAGGGGCCAAGAACGGGTCCCAAGATTACGGTCATTCCGAAAAGGGCCATCCCGATGGGCTGCTGGGGTGGCGGGAGTCGCTTTGCGACAATCGTCATGGCGGTGGGTATCAGCAGCCCTCCCATAAGGCCCTGCCCGGTTCGTCCGATGATCATCGTCATAAGGTCGGTGGCGATGCCGCATAGGATGGAGAACCCGGTAAAGGCAGTCACGGAAATGAGAAGGAGGGTTCTCAGTCCCAAAAGCCGTTCAAGCCAGGCGCTCAGCGGAATGACGACGATCTCGGCAACGAGAAAGGCGGTGGCGATCCACGTTCCCTCAGTGCCGGTTGCTCCGATTTCGCCTTGGATCGTTGGCAGTGCCGAGTTGACGATCGAGATGTCGAGGGTCGCCAGCAGTGCGCCGAGCGAGCCGGCAGCAACAGCGATCCAAGCGGTCAAGTCCGCACGCGCGGAACGAGCTGCGTCTGGAGATGCTGTGACCGTGACCACTGTCAACGCTTCCGGCTTACGGCCTGACGGAGTCGATCCATCTCTCCTCTGGCTGAACGCGTATCGACCGTTACTCCAACCGACATTCCCGGCACAAGGAGCGTGCGCACTTCGAGAGGAGCATCGATTGCAATGCGTACAGGCACGCGCTGTACGATCTTTGTGAAGTTTCCGGTCGCATTCTGGGGGGGGAGCACCGAGAATTGGGCGCCCGTGCCAGGGGCGATACTGGCAATACGCCCGGTCAGTTCGACGCCAGGGAGCGCATCGATTTCGATGCCAACAGGCTGGCCGACGCGCATAAGCCCCAGTTGAGTTTCCTTGAAGTTCGCCTCAATGAACAATCGATCGACAGGAACCAGTGTCATCATGCGTGTGCCGGGCTGCACGAATTGCCCCACACGGACAGCCAGATCGCCCACACGGCCATTGATTGCAGCCTTGAGCACTGTCGATTCGACGTTGACGCGCGCCACCTTGAGTTGGGCACGCGCGGCCTCTGCTTGCGACTGGGCCTGACGCACCTGCGCGCCCAGTGTACCGACACGCCGTTGCGCGGCGATCAGCGCCGCCTGCGCAGCATTGGTTCGCTCGCGAGCTTGTCGTGCCTGCGTCTGAAGCTGCGCGAAACGCTCCCCTGGCTCAGCGCCTGATGCGGCAAGCGGCTGATATCGCGTAACCTGCTGTGCGGCGAAAGCAGCCTCGGCGCTCGCCGCGTTGAGCTGGGCTTGCGCTTGCGCTATGGCTGCCTGCTGTTCGGAAATCTGAGAGCGCGTCGTATCCCCCGCAGCCGTTGCCGTTTCGATCTGGCTGGTAATCTGTTCGGTCTGCGCCCGATATTCGCGGGGATCGAGTTCAGCCAGAGACTGCCCCTGCCGAACCGTCTGATTCTCGATAACGAACACCCGTTCAACATATCCGGCGATCTTGGGCGCTGTGATGACGGAATCTGCCGCAACATAGGCGTTGTCGGTCACCTGCATGTATCGGCCCCGGTTCTGATGATCCAAGTACCAGACAAAGCCACCGATGAGCAGCAGGATGGCGCCAATGAGCATCGCGAGGCGAACGCGCGGCGATTTAAGCGGCGACACCGCAGATTCGCCGAGGCCCTCAGGATCCGCCGAAACAGTGGCCGACTTGTCCGCCATATAAATTACAATCCCAATGTTGCGCGGTGTGGTTCTGTCTTGCAGCATTAAGGAGTGATCGGCAATTGCATATTATATGGAACCTCAGCATTACGCAGAGATAACCCGCTCCTTGCCCGCGGCCGCTGGACCGGTCCTACACCTAAGCCGCATATCAGGCTGTAGCTCCCCCAATCTTCAAGCAAGAATCAAAAGATACCGAGGAGCGGTTTGCCAGGCTGGTGCACAACACAGAAACTGATGGCGCGTGATGCCGAGCACTCCGACGCGAAAAATTACTTTCCCGATCGGGCGGTCGTTAAGAAGTGAGCCTCGAATTGGTGTCCCGTTTCAATCCCCACAATTGTGGCCTATGGTGATATCAGCCAGGGTCACACGAAAGGTGACCCGGCACTTTGATCGGTTGGGCCGCCGTCACCTTGCCTGGAAGCAATAATATAGGTTGTTTCTGGCCCGAGTAGCTTTTCGTTATTCCCGCCCCGGCCCATTACCCTGCAATGCCATAGTTCAAGAGATAATGCGCAGCCTCACACAGAGGCGTCGAATTCAATAGCGTCAGCTTTCGTCGCTAATTTTTGCTCCCCGGACAGCGCCGCGCGAGCGCTGTTCCACGAAGAAAGCCGCGGCGTGCGAAGCCGGCGTCAATCGCTGCCGCCAGGCGTCTTTCGGCCGGAGCTGCGCCCGAAATCTCCCGAACTAAGCCCCGAAACGGTATGATTGTGTTAACAATAGTTTTCCCTCCAGCCTCGGCCAGCCGACCAGCCCTGTTCTCTTTTTTGTTGTTGCCGACCGCAAAATCAGGTCCGAGGACGCTATCGAGCTCCGTAGTTGCGGCCTTGATCTGCGCACAGGATTTCAAGCCGGCGAGACCATATGGATTTTCTTGCGCTCTTTCCAGAATAGCTGGAATTTCGGTTTTGGCCGCGCCAATATCTTTCGCCGGCTGCGTGACGATTTCCCGACCGCGGTCAACTGTCTCATCTTTTCTGGCGGGTTGCTCGGGGGTTTGTGCAAGAGCCGCCATGGCAAAAACAAGTATCATCATCCGCCCAATATCCTGAAGACAAGGTTGAAAGCACAAACACGACCGCTGTGGGGTTCGCTGTTACCTCGCTTGAAATAACAGCGGCTGCCCGCCAGGGCATGACGATCACATTGAGTGGCGCCCGTGAAGAACGGGCGCCACTATGATCATTGACCGCCGGTCAATGCTGAAGGAAGAAGTGCCTTCCCATTGGTGAGTTCTTGCTCAAGTGTGGGAACGGCGGTTCCCGCGACTTGCTTCAAGGCTGGGTCGGTGCCGTCTTGCGCATAGCCTTTGTTGATGGCCCATGCCGCCTGTAGTACCTGGGCGGACTGGGATAGATAAAGATTATCGAAGCTGCCGCGCGGCGTCTTCTGGAGCAGCTTCACGAGTGCGGCTCTGTCGGAGGAAAGCGATGACGATGGCGCTTTTATTGTCCGCTGATCGTTGCGCAGCGCGGCCATGAGAGCTTTCTGCGCGATTTGCGCTTCGGTCTGAACACGTTTGGCATAAGCCTTCACATCGTCACGCTGAGCCTTGGTCACGGCGAACTGCGCTGCTTTTATTTGATAGAGGTTCGCATCCGATGCAGCCATCACAAAGGCTGGCTCATTCTGTCCAGCTATCGGTGTTGTGCCGGTATCCATGCTCGACATTGAACCTGTGTTTGTTGGTGAAACAGCTTGGGCGAGAGCCCCTGAACCTGAAAGCGCTAGCGCGCCCGCGGCCATAATGACTTTCAGCATAATACCTTCTCCGTAGAATAGATTTCGAGCGGTCAAGTGGCCGCATCACGTTAAGCGTGACGACGTCGTAACGATGCTGTTGGATAATCGTTCCACCATCGCCCGCATTGCATAAATTAAATTGTCAAATGAGTGTCACTTAAATCGACAGCGGACTGCATTTCATAATCCGATAGCAATATTAATCATTGCGAGATTTGACTTATCACATGGTCGATATGCTATCGCTTATTAAGACGTAGAATCCGGGATTATACTATCTTGCTTACTCTGGCTCCGATCGGGTCAGCCCTTCAGATAAAAACAAAAACTCGTAGATACCTACGAAGCTATCTGGCGCATGGCGATTTTGTACATGCTTTCGCGCCCTAAGATTGTAGAGATCGGCGACAAGTTCATGATCAATTTATCCCCTGCTTGCGTTTCATTCGATCCTTCGATGTATCAAGCGCGCGCTCCGTGGAATGCTTCCGCGCTGCTTGCGCGGACCAATCCGTCAATTCTGTGGTTGAGCGAGCTACTGCACGATCGAAAGCGGCGACTATCCCGCTCGTGGTATTTGCGGACGCTGGCTCCTGCACCAAGAAGCGCTTGGCCTCAACGGGACGACGATCAGTAAGGTCAAACAGGGTTGCATCGCCTTCGATAATGACAGTGGGCGGTGCTTTTTCACCCCCATCTAGGGCATACCGTGCTTCGAATCGCTCGATATCAATCTGCAGCGCATGCGATGCCCCGGTGGCATTTCTGACGCCCGTCAGGCGCACGTCAGGTGCCCGCGCCGCATATTGACGCATCAGCGCCTGGGTGAAAAGATCGGGGACCGGCGCCACCCAACGAACCCCCTTAAGGTAGAGCGCACGTTCCCCCCGCGTGGTGAGCATGCGATCGCCCTCTACCTCCTGCGAGAACCGGGGGCGAAGCAGAGATACAGAGCGAGTCGGGAGCGCACCCTGCATCCCGGTGACGGACGTGGGCTCAACCACGCCAAACCTGAAAAGGTCAGCGCGCTCGCCGCCGCCTAGCAGGTTTCCACAGCTACCCAGCAGCAAGGCGCTCGACAGAAGTGCAAAAGTCCGATTCCTGGTTGATAATGTCACTTAGGCAACTCCAGTTCAGCACCCCGGCTTTTGGCCAGAGCTTCGCGGGGACTTTGTCGGATCCCGCGAATTAGCCCGTCCAGCGATTCAGCTGTTTCTTGCAAGGTCAGCATGGTCGCATTGATATTAGGGATCGTGGTCGTACCGATATCGGCGCTTTGCGTGTCGAGTTTGGCGATCACGCCGCGAGCCTCATGAACTGCCGATTTGAGTTCGTTTGCCGCCTGGGAGATATCGGCGAAGGCGCGCTTGCCATCGCCATCGGCAATCTGCCGAACGGCCGAGGCCGCGCCCTGAATATCGTCAGCCGCCCGATCCAGTTTGGCGAGCGCGGAACCGGCATGGGCGAACATGGTCCGATTGGCCGCCAGTTCCGCCGTAGTCATTCGGACATCGCGAATGGCACCGCCGATGTTGGCGATATTACGATCAGAAAGGACCTTGTTCACACGGCTCAGTGCCTCGGTCGCGCTTGCCACCACCTGTCCTCCGCCTTGCAGCAATGAAGACATAGCGTTGGGCTTGCTGGCGATGACAGGCCGCTTACCGTGATCATTGGTCTTGAGCAGCGGCTTGCTCGGCGTGCCCGCGCTGATTTGCACGATGCTGACCCCTGAGATGCCCTGACTTTCAGAGGATGCGACCGAATCTTCGCGCACCGGTGTCCCGCGCGTCAGTTCGATATCCGTGATCACACGGTTGGGGTCGCGCTGGTCGAGGCGGATTCCGCCGATTTCCCCGACCTTGATGCCGTTGAACTGCACTTCGCCTCCAACGCTTAAACCTCTGACTGGCCCATGAAACACGATCTGGTAAGAATCACTTCCTTTGGCCGAACCGCCGAGCCAGACCACAAAAACAAGCGTGGCGATAAGCAACGCGATGGAGGCGGCGCCTACCAGAGCATAGTTGGCATGGCGTTCCATCAGCTTTCTTTCTCTTTTTTCGCGGCACGGCCGCGCGGTCCCAGAAGATAGCTCCGGATCCACGGGTGATCTGACCGTTCAAGTTCTTTGATCGTTGCAACAGCGGCGATTTTCTTGTCAGCGACAACCGCAACGCGGTCGCAAATCGCGTACAGAGTATCGAGGTCGTGGGTTATTATGAACACGGTGAAGCCAAGAGCATCCCGCAATGTTCTGATAAGATCATCGAATTCGGCTGCAGCAATTGGATCGAGGCCGGCAGTCGGCTCGTCGAGAAAGAGGATATCAGGATCCAGCGCGATTGCGCGGGCTACCCCCGCGCGCTTGCGCATTCCGCCAGATAGCTCGGCAGGCTTCAAGCAGCCTGCATCTTCCGGCAAACCAGCAAGCTTGATCTTCAGCCTTGCAAGATCGTGCACATACTCACGTGTAAGTTTCGTATGTTCCAGAAGTGGCGCCTCGACATTTTCTTGTACGGTGAGAAAGGAGAATAATGCGCCTTGCTGGAACATCACCCCAATCCGACGCTCGACTTCACTGTGCGCTTGCGGATCGCGGATGTCCTGCCCGAATATCTCGACGGATCCGCCATCGGGCTGCTTGAGGCCCAGGATGGTGTTGAGCAGCACCGACTTACCGGAACCCGATCCGCCAACCACACCCAATATCTCACCGCGCTTGACCTCAAGGCCGAGATCCTCATGGATGACCTTGTCGCCAAAAGCCGTGCGCAGGCCTTTGACGCGAATGGGCACGTCTTCGGCATCGGTTTCCACAAGCGCCCTCACAGATCGAGCGCCATGAAGATAACCGCGAAAATCGCATCGAACATAATGACCATGAAGATTGACTGGACGACCGCGGACGTCACATTTTGACCAAGGCTTTGGACGTCGCCGCCGACCATAAGGCCATGCCGACAGCCCGCAGCAGCGATGATCAGAGCCAGAAACGGCGCTTTGCACATGCCTATCCAGAAATGCTTAATGTCCACCGTTTCGAGCGTACGCTGGATGAAGAAGACCGGGCTGATATCAATCGTCACCCAACTGACCAAGAGTCCGCCAGCAAGACCGCCGATATCCGCGCAGAAGGTCATAAGAGGCATCATGAGAAGCGCGGCTAAGATGCGCGGGATTACCAGCGCATCGAAGCGGTCCACGCCCATAACCTGCATCGCATCGGTTTCCTGGTTCATCCGCATCGAACCGATCTGAGCGGCAAAGGAAGATGCGGAACGTCCAGACAGAAGGATGGCAGTGATCACCACGCCGAACTCGCGCAGGATGGCCACGCCCACCAACTGGATCGTGAACACCTCAACGCCAAGCGTTGTCAAAAGGTTGGTGCCAACGAGCGCAATGACCGCGCCGATGAAGAAGGTCATGATAAAAACTATCGGAAGCCCATTAATGCCCGCGTCCTGCATGAACGCGACAAGCGGCGTCATGCGCAGTCGGCGAGGATCGCCAAGGGTACGGCCGAGCGCCACAATAAGCTGCCCAGTGAACACCAGCATCTGGTAGGCGTCATCGGCGATCCCGATTACCTGACGGCCGAAGCGCTCGAAAAATCCCAGAACACCAGTGACGCCAGCCTTACCGGCCGTATCTTGTTCAAGGGCAGGTCGAACAAGGTCTATCAGCCTTTGCAAATCCTCTCTTTCGCCAAAGTCTATATCGGCGTCTGGAGCCATGGACCGCAAAAGCAGGAGGGCACCGGCAGTGTCGATCCGCCCCAGAGCAGAAAGATCGAGACGCTGCACGTCTAGACTCCCGGCCGACTGGGCACCCAGGCGCCCTGCCGCATCGCCCAAAGCAAGCGAAGTCCAGTCACCGCTCACATGCAGAGTCGGGCCGCCACCCTCGTCAATATGCCAATCTGCCGCGATCATCGCACTAGCAGCATGGGAATTGAGCAGCGGACGATTTCGGCTCCTGCTGGCATCAACGCCACGCAGCGCATATCTTGAACCTTGGCATGGTCAAGCATTGGGGTCTCACGATGATGATCGAGCAATGGCACGCCATGGGCCAAGAGGTGCCAGCTTCGTCGCAGTCATAACTTTATCCTCTCCCCTTGCCATGCCATCGAAGATTGAGCAAGGACATAACATATGGAACCTCAGGAAGTTCATTTGCGCGCACTCGCGACGGCCTTTGGCTGGACCTGGTACAGAATGCGGCGGCTGATCGACACGCACCTTGCGTCCCAAGGAGCATCGATGGCCCGTCTTAAGCTGCTGGTATATCTCGCCGAGCAACCCAGCCGCTCAACCGATATTGCAAGCTTCTTCGATCAGGCCCCGCGCACGGTAACCCAGGCGATTGACTGGTTGGAGCAGAATGATCTGGTCACGCGCTCGCCCGTTGAAGAGGACCGTCGTGTAAAGCTCGTGGAAATCACGGACGCAGGCAGGGCGATGCTGGAGCAGGCCCTGCCACTCTACGATGGCATTGTGGCGAAGACCTTCGGCAGCTTGACCGCGGAAGAACTGGAAGCATTGGATAGGGCGATCCTTCACCTCGACAAGGTCGTGGATCAACTCGAAACGCAAGCTGGCTTCCGCCGAGGTCGCGTCCCCACGCTCAAGGCACATAATGATGGCTGATCCTCATTTGATGGACGGGCCTGAAGCGGTCGCATTGAAGGAGCGGGAGCGGTTCGCACAAATCCTGCTTCTGTTCGGGCGACACGGCCTCAAGGGAATGGCCTCCCGGCTAGGTCTCAGACTGGGTGGTGAGGAACCATTTGATAGCGCTCGACCAGAAGCAGTCGTTGCGCTGCTGCAAGATATCGGTCCTGCAGCGGTCAAGTTCGGGCAGATTCTTGCAATGCGAAGTGATCTGCTGGAGCCCGATTGGATCGATGCGCTTTCGAAACTTCAGGACCGGGTTCCGCCGCTGCCGTTCGCCACCGTGCGACCACTTATCGAAGAGGCGATCGGCGGAACTGTGGAAAGCTATTTCGCCTCCTTTGAAGACGAAGCGATTGCGGCCGGCTCGATCGCTCAGGTCCATGCAGCAACGCTGCTCGACGGCAGGGACGTTATCGTCAAGGTCCGTCGTCCCGGGATCGAGCGGATTGTCGACGCCGACCTTCGGCTGCTGCGCCGCGTCGCCCGGATCGCAGAGCGCCGCATCCCCGAGATCGCGCGACTAAAGCCGGACGAACTGCTGCGCCACTTCGCTGAAAGTATCGATCGGGAAATGGACCTTGGCGCGGAAGCTCGCGCCAGCGATACGATCGGAGAGTATCTCAAAGCTTTCGGCGTGCGAACGGCTCGCTTTGACTGGGAGTTGTCCGGCAGGCGTGTCAACATACAGGAGCGGTTTCGAGGCGTTCCGGCAAGCAATCTGGAGGCGGCGCGGCAAAGCGACCTTGATCTCATTAGCCTCGCCAGCACCTATGCGCAGGCGATCCTCCACATGATCGTCATCAATGGTCATTTCCACGCCGATCCCCACCCCGGCAACGTCTTTTTCCTGGAGGACGGAACGCTGGGGCTTATCGACTTCGGAGCGGTGGGGACGCTTCTGCCGCGACGCCGGGAAGAATTGGTACGGCTTGGCCTGGCGATCGCGGCGGAGGACACAGGCGGGGTCGTCGATATTCTGCTGCTTTGGGCGGGCGACCCTGATGTTGACCGTGTCAGGCTGGAAGAGGCCCTGGCCGAACTGATCAACCGTTTCAGCAATGTTCTGCTCGAGCAAATTGACCTTACCGACATTTTCCAAATCGTCTTTGCGATACTGCGCGACTTTCATCTCGCGCTCCCGCCCGATCTGGCACTGGTGCTCCGGACGCTGCTCACGGCAGAGGGATTTGTCCGGCGCATCGATCCGACATTCGACATCACTCGAGAACTGGCTCCGCTGGCAAAGGAACTGATGCGCGAGCGAACGAGTCCGGCGCGATTGCGTGGCGAAGCGGGCAAGCTGTTTGCAGCGCTTGGAAGAGCCGCCTTGTCAACGCCGAGCCTGGTGGGACAGATCGAGAGAGTTGCGCGTACCGGATCGATCACCGTCAGTATCGCACCCAGGGATCTTGAACGATTGCGCGGCGATGAGCGCAACAGCAGAGCCACTCCCCAGCTCTACCCCGCAGCATTGGGAATATGTGCTGCAATCCTTTTCGCCTCGGAACCGATCATCGCCGGGCTGCTGGCGGTGCTTTCCATTGCCCTGGCAATTGGCGAACGAGTGAAGCGGCGGTGATCACGTTCCAAATCTCGCGAAAATTAAAAGCTCATTTGTCGCGCTACCGGCTCCAGGATTTCTAGGTCACATGGAAACGCGTTCGAACTGGTTGAAGGTGAGCCTTGTTGTCGGCCTGCTCATAACCGCCGTCATTGGGTTCACCCTGTGGCTCATCCAGTCACGTGAGGCTGACGGGGCCACGTATGAGGTGCAGTTTAAACAATCGGTCGACGGCGTTCAAATCGGATCGGGCGTCAACCTTCTTGGTGTTCCCGTTGGGAAAGTAACCCAGGTCCGGCTCCAACCTTCAAATCCGGATACGGTCGTGGTCCGGTTCGTCCTTACCAAGGACATCTTACTCCATCGCGGCGTGACAGCGTCGGTCGATAAATCATTCTTCGATGGATCGGCAGAGATAAGCCTGGCGGGAAGCAACAAGCGTGAACCGGCACTTACAGTTCAAGCGGGACAGCCATTCCCGCTTGTACCAGTGAAGACCGGCGGCCTCCTCAGCGGCGACCTCAATCCAGGCGAGATGATCGCCAAGATATCGTCAGGTGCCGAGAGCATCTCAAAGAAGCTGGACCCTGCCGGTCAGCGATCCATCGAGGAACGTCTTGGCCAACTCGCGCTGCGCACGCGGAACTGGAAAAGCGATGTCAGTCAAATCGCGGGGGAGGCCCTGCAGGAAGACAGGATCCATTCTCTAGGGAATGTAATGGCTCGGGCGGGAGACGACGCCGAGAGGCTTCGCCTGAGGCTCGAGGCATCGCGGGGCGGTCTTCGCGACAGCCTCGTCCGGCCCTTGCATGATGCCGAAGGCAAAGCCCGGTCTCTGGGCCTATCCATTTCACACGCACGGCCCCGGATCAGGCAATTGGAAGGGGATGCGCAACAAATCGCCGAAACCGCCCGCGCCGTTCGCGAACCAGTTCGACGCGTGGGCGATGCGGCCAAGAAGATTGACCGGGAAGGCTTGGGATCTCCCAAACTACCTGACTACCGGCCCACGACTGAGGAACGGAAATAGATGATCGCGATCGACCGCTCAGGAACGGACCAACCCTCGTCTTCATGCACAGGCGCGCAATCAGCTTCTGTGAAGCACGAACTCAGGACGATAGAACAACCCTCTCAATTCTTCGCGCGTGTGTGGATGCAACGTCCTGAAGTGGCGCAAAGGCAAAGCCAAAAATGGACTAAGGGGTTTATCTTCAATCGGGCCTGCAGGATCGAGACTGGTGGATGACCGGGAAGAATTGCAAAATCGATGGAGCCGCTGGTATCAGCCTGGCTGCTGAAGTGAAGGGCGAATGCAGGGCGATGCCCGTCTTGCTTGCCCACGGGGCGGGTCAGACTCGCCGCGCCTGGAAGCGGGTAGTGCAAGATCTGGTCGAGGCGGGGTTTCGCGCTATCGCTATAGACATGCGTGGGCATGGCGATAGCGACTGGTCGAGCGCAGGTGCGTATGACGTGCGCGACTTTGCGGCCGATCTCGTCGCGGTAGCATCAGGAATGGATCGCAAACCGGCTCTGGTAGGCGCCTCCCTCGGCGGCCTTGCCGGAATGATAGCCGAAGGAGACCTCGCCCCAGGCAGCTTCGCATCGCTCACTCTTGTAGATATAGCCCCGCGTATCGAGCCGGGCGGCGTGATGCGGGTGGTCAGCTTCATGCAAGAACATGTCGAGACTGGCTTTTCGTCTCCGGAAGAAGCTGCACAAGTCATTGCGCGCTACATGCCACATCGTCGCAAGCGCAGAGCGGGTGGTGGCCTACGGCACTATCTCCGGCAGAAAGAGGATGGCCGCTATTACTGGCACTGGGATCCAGCATTTATTCGCAATATGGTGGCTGCACATTGCAGCGACACCGCGCATCAGGAGCAGCAAGTCAATATATTATACAAGGCTGCCGCTAATTTGACGCTACCGCTGCATCTGATCAGGGGCGGATCCAGTGATCTTGTCTCGGAAGGCGCTGTCGAACATCTGCGCGAACTGGCACCGCATGCTGAATATACCGATATTATCGATGCCACGCATATGGTCGCAGGCGATGCAAACGACGCCTTTTCTGCCGCAATTCTCGGCTTTTTAGGGCGCCAGTCCAGCTTCTAGAGGGACGAGCATGGGAGAAGAGATTTGCTCCTGATCATCGAGGGTCGGACGACTTGCTGTGGAGAGCGCCATACATTGGTGGGTTTGCCTAAGATGACACTCGGTAACTGGCTGCTGCCTCGCTCACTGGACTGCTATCCATAACGAAGGTGACGAAAGTTGACGACCAAAAATCTGACCGGCATGCTGGCCAAAAAGATGCCGCAGGAAACAGGCACCGCGCGCACAAAGGGCGAAACCCTGTTCCAGCTATTCTTTGCGCTCATCCAATGGCCTTGGCTGTTGAAAAGCCTTTATGGGGGAAACAAAGCTGAAAAAAATGCTGTTCTTGAGCGTATAAACCTTGAACAGGACGCCTTGCCTCATCTTGGCAGCTGGAAAGCAGACACTTACCTTCTTCACAGGATTGTTGATGAGATTGAAGTCCGACAACCGAAAAATGTTGTGGAATTAGGTTCCGGAGTAACTTCGCTGGTTATCGCCAAAGCATTGTCGCTTCACGGTGGCGGGCATTTATACAGCTACGATCAGTATGAACCGTTCGTTGAGCAGATGGGCATTTGGCTCGCTGAGCACCACCTGTCGGCAAGTTTCAGCCATGCTCCGCTGAACTTTCGGGACCAGGCCTGGCCTGGATTATGGTATGCCTTGCACGACCTTCCACAGACAATTGATCTGCTTGTCATAGATGGACCGCCTTGGTCAATTCATCCCTTTACCCGAGGAATGGCGGAACGCCTTTTCGAACGTATCGCACCGGGAGGCCTTATCATGCTCGATGATGCAGCAAGACCGGGAGAAAGATACGTGGCGCGACGCTGGAGGAAAACCTGGAGAGACTTCGAGTTCGAGTTCGAAGGCACGGGCGCCAAAGGCCTGCTAACGGGACGGAGGATCGACAGATCGGATAATCGCCAAAAGTGACGCTGTAATGCATTAGCGACTTCCGTTGCTGATTCGTAAGCGGTGTTTTCAGCCCACGTCGATCCAGGGCATGAGTTTGTCGACGGCATTGGCCTGATGACCTGCGGCGAGGCGCGAGAGCGTAGCCGTCAACCAGTCGTGCGGGTTGATGGCGTTGAGTTTGCAGCATTCGATGAGCGTGGCGATCACCGCCCAGTTATCGCCGCCTTCGTCCGATCCGGCGAACAGGGCATTCTTGCGGTTCAAGGCCATCGCAGGGTCATTCTGCCCATGTCGGGCAGATGGTAGAGTTTCATTATCGCTGGCATCCATATTACGGCAGTCGTTTTCGGGATGAACGCCGCGGTGAGATCATCCAGGTCGCAGAGTGGATGCTGGACAGCGCGTTGTGCGCCGACATGGAGATGGGCGAACCGCGCGTTGCGGTGATTGGGCTTGTAGAGCTTCATGGACTGCTTACCCATCGCGGTTTCAGGCAGACTTCGACGGATGCACTCACGGCTATCCAGGAGGCGCGCCATGAAGGCACTACCACGACCCTCGTCGCTACCGATGCTGACCCAGCAGCTGAGCATGCCGCTCGATACGCCGCAGATGCGAGGCCTGCGATCAAGGTCCAGCGCGCGGATATAGGCGAGCCGTTCGATCAGGCGCAGGATATTGCGCGCAGCCGGCGATTGTGGCGCATTGCGCAGCCAGGATACGGTTGTCTTCCCGCAGCCATTGTGACCGAATAGGTAGGCGATCTTTTTAAGGTTGGTGAGCTTCTCACCTGCGGCTGGATATGTCGCCTCGCCAGCAATCCCAATTGAAGTCAGCACTCCGCCCCCACGAGATAGTAATTCCCTGAACCGATCTAGCCGCCGGCGCGCCGTGCTTCCAGCCGTATTGCTCAGCTGGATCCGTTCTCGGACTAACGAGGTTCTTCCCAAAGGTTCGGCACATCTACGGTCAGACCCTCTGTCCATCGGCATCGTTTGCTTCAGACAGAAGCAGCCATTCAAGCCGTGAGTCAGGAACGGCGGAAGTGTCCCAGCTTTCGTTCGATCTCGGCGCTGACGGCTAAGCAATTTTCGCCATGAGGCGACCTGCAGCGCCATGCTCAGCGGCGAGGTTGCGGTTGTAGGCGAGCGGCATCCGCGGCGATTTCCACCGGAGCGCATCCATAATGCCGGCCAAGTCCTCGCCGCTCGCGAACAGGTCCTGATTGAGCCCGATCCGCGTCGAATGCGCGCTGACACCTTTGAGTAGCCGAGCCAGATCCTCCGCTGTCAGATCGGGTAGCGCACCAAGATCGAACGCCCGCTGGATGATGGACCGGAAGATCGGCCCGATTGAGCCCGGATGCAGCGCCAAGGAGCCGACGTCATATTCGACGCGCGCCTTCACGGCTGGCTTGGAAAGCGTCTTACGCAGATCCCACGTTTCTCGCCCCGAGATGCTGTCGATCGACCTCCCCCGCACCGCCGCTTTAGCCTTGTAGCGTCGTACGTTCACGCGCCGAAACACCGGCCCCACCTCGATCCCCGCAACCTCTAGCCAAGCTGCGATCGCCCGAACAGTCCGAGGGCTCAGATAGGCAGTCGCCCCCTCCCCTTCCTGGTCGCCCTTACTGCGTGGAATGCTGAGCAGCCGCGAATCCGGATCGATCGCCTCGATGATGTGCGCGACCTCGATCGCCACCAGCTCCGAGGCGCGCAACCCCGTGTCGTACCCGGCAGAGAGCAGCGCGCGATTGCGTAGACCCGGCAGATCGTCCGCGCAGCTCTCGAGTAGTGCTCTGACGTTGAGTCCACGTGGCTCGTCGCGCTCGACGTTGCGCACCGGCCCTTTGAACCGCAGCGGCCGCGCTTGCTTCTGGGCGGTGCCAAGGCGACGACGGATCGCCTGCAGGCGCAATTTGACCAGAGAGGCCTGGGTCGGATCCTTGAGATCCAGCAGTAGGTGAATGTTGGCGATCGACGCCTTGTAGCGGCCGAGCGAGGCCGGCTTGCTCCCCTTCTCCGCGCGAGCATCAAGATAGTCCGCCACGGTCTCCGGGGTCGCCGGCAGCGATACGCGGTTGCGGCCACGGCACCACAGGTCGAACGCTTCCAGGTCGGACTTAAGCGCGCGGATGCTGTGTGGTGAGGATGCAGCCTGATAGGCGGCGATCAACGCCTCATTGACCACGATGCGCTCGCCCGCGCGCATCTTCACCACCGCCCAGGAGAGATCGTCGGCCGCAGCCATCGGCGCTGGCGCGGTTTTCCCAGCAATTAGGGCGTTGTCGTCGAGGTGCCAGGGGTGATCCATCTGCGCGATGTATACCCCACCTTATAAAGAGGCGTCAAATATGGCCATCTGATAACTGCAATTATCGTACGTTCGTGTTTTTGAATATCCGAAGTAACATTTTAATATTGCGCAACATGTAGATAATGATTCATCGAAATACATCTTTGCCAAATCTCACACGAAGATGCGTCGCGACAGAGGTCGAATATTGCCGTTGCCGCCATAAAGTCGGGCTATGATAGACGCCTATCGCCTTCCAATAATCTCCAGTCGAATTCAGCGCCGACAAAAACACCCAGCGCGCTGCCTCAGCATTGAAGCAGGCATCAGAACGCAGCCAATTACGAACCTGACCTTCTGACCTGCCCATGCTCGCCGCGATGCGAGGCACCCACCAACTGTTGATCTGCAGTGGCCCCAGATCGTGCGAACCATTGCTGTTGCGAACTTCCGCGCCGAGCCAACCGGCCTCCTGATCGCGAAGGCCCCACAGCGTCCGTTCGAGCCATGGGTGCCCAAGCGATGCCTTGCGGATGCAGGCACCAATGATGCGCTCCTCTACCATGTTTCGAGACCGTGCAGTCGCCTGGCCTGGCGAGAGCGCAACGCTGACCATAGACGCGAGCATGAGCAGCCAATGCTGAGGCATCAGTCACTTCTCCTTTTTCCTGGCATCGAAACGGCCGGTTCAATGACTTCACTCAGACCTTGTATCGCTTCACCGTTGAGCAGAGCCAGCAGCTCTCGTCCGGAAGTGATCCGGACAGCGCCGGAGTGACTCACAGCCCTTCGGCTTCGAGGCCGGTCCGTCCCGTATGAATGAACAGGCTGCGGCATCCGCGGGACTGGCACAGCGTCTGGAAGGCAACGACATGATCGGGCCGAATAATACCCGCGTAGCGTTTCGCCTGAATCAGCCAGATGGCGCCCTCGATTACGACCTGACCATCGATGCCGCCATCGCCTGTGTAACGATGGTTCCGGGTCACCTTGTGCCCTCGCCTCTCGAGACTCTCGAGCAGCAGTTCCTCGAAGGCGAGTGGATCCATAGCCCGCAGGCGCGCATAGAGAAGCTGCGGCGGTTGGGAACGATCCCGGCCGCGAAGCTGCTCGGCCATGGTTCGCGCCTGCCGCCTTCGCCAGCGATGCCGCACAGGTATGCGGGAACGGCGGACCACAAACGCCAGCCAGAGCAAGGCCGCGGCGGTCAAGACCATCAGCGTAAAATGAGATGTCATCGTTCGACCCCTGGGTAAGGTTCGGGTCGATGCGTGGGCGCGGTTTCCTGTCGTGGCGGTTGCGCTTCCGGTCCGCCTTTCGCAACGCGGGCATGATCGAGGATCCCGCCAAGCAAGCGATCGAGCGCCTGAGACAGACTTCTCGCGCCTTCCGTCAGATGCTCAGCAGGTCCGCGAGGTGGCCTCTCGCGGCGATCGAGCTGCCGCTCCAGCGTCCGGTCGCGGCGCTCAGCGCGTGCTCGTTCCTGATCTGCCGTGAGACCTGTGAGGCGGTGATCCTGTCTTCTTGCGAAGGAACCAACGCTGTCATGCTTGATACGTCCCATCCCCTCCTGCGATGAGGTCTTTTCACCGGAATGGCGCTCCAGTTTGGAGATCAGTCCCTTGACGTCGTTGGTCCACAGCCTCACGCCGTACATGGCGCGGGTTATGGCGGTGTAGAAGTTCTGCGCGTTCACTAGCGGGGATTCGACCGGAGCAAGCACGAACACTCGGGGATAGGTCTTGGACTGCGAGGAATACACGGTTTCCGCGTAGCCATGATCCCAGGTCTTATACCCGGACAGATCCACTTGCTGCACTCGGCCGTCCCGGTCCCAGCGGATCGTCGCCATCGTGCCATCGAGCTTATCGACGGTGCCGCGCTCGGCATTACGCACATCAATCTCGCGGCTGACGAGACGCCACTGGATGCGATCGCCTTGGCTCAGGTCGCGTTCCTCGAGATTGAACACGTTGATATGGCGAGCCGGCGTTTTCTGCGGATCCCAACGGATCGTGCGTCCGCTCTCATCGACAAGCCGAACGACCTGCCGTCCGTTGCTATCCCTTCCCAGCCCGGCGACGCGGTAATCGGCGCCGCGTGCCACGCCAAGCTGCGTGACGTCGCGTTCGAAGCGCACGACCTGCCCGGTCGTATAGAAACGCGCCATGTGCTTCTCGACATCGGTGAAACCGACCGGCGCGAGAATAGACAGACGGCTCTCTTCGGCGGCCAGGCCCCCTTCGCTTCTGAGAGCTTCGCGGATCTTGCTGTTGACGACGAGCCGCGTGGCGTTGTCGAGAACGAGGATGTTCGTACCTGCGCGCGAGCCGGGCTTGAGACGGATCCAGCTTTCCACGACCTGCTCGGCCATCTTCTCGCCGTCCTGCGCCGTGTTGACGCCGTCGAGTTTCGCGAGTGCCTGCGCAAAGTTTCCCGCGCGCGCCTGCGCGACTGCGGTCTTGATGGATCTGGTTTCCTGACGCACCGCTTCCGTCAATTTGACCGTCGGCAGTCCAAGCCGGCGCATCAGCCAGAACGGCTTGCCCTGTTCGATGGCGCCCGTCTGCTTTTCGTCGCCCAGAAGGAGCAGCCTTGCGCCGGTCGCCCTGCTGATCTCGAGGAGCCTGCGCGCCTGCCGGTTGCCGAGTTGCCCGGCTTCATCAAGCACGAGCACGTGGCGATCGGTGATGCCATGCCCCCCGCGGGCGACGAAGCCCGCTACGGTATGCGATGATATACCTGCTTTCTGGCCCAGTTCCGCAGAGGCCGACGAGGTCGGGGCAAGTGCGATCAGCGTCGTGCCCGGCTCGGAAGCTTCGCCAAGAACTCTCACAAGAGTGGATTTGCCGGAGCCGGCGACGCCATGGATCGCGGTAACGCGGTCGCGGGTAAGAGCGGTTTCGACCAATGCGCGCTCCTGCTCCGGATTGAGGCCGGCTCCTTCCAGCGCGGCCAGGACACGGCCGCTGACCGCGATCGGGTGCGCATCACCCAGTCCAAGCGCGATATGCTGGGTCAGCGCGAGTTCCTGTCGCCAGGATCTGCGGCTGGTGCGTCCGCGTGTCAGAATCTGGTCGCCGGTCTGCTCGTGCGTCGGGAGAAGCTTGCGCACGGCTTCATGGTTCTGGATCGCGGGGCGGATATCCTGGAGCCGCACTTCGCCCACATGCGCGGCAAGGCCTGTGCGAATTATATCGCCGAGGTCATTGACTGCTTCCGCTGTCTCCAATTGCCGCAAGCCGAACAGCGCGGCCCTCGCCGCAATGCGGTCTGTAGGCGCACGATGGCCGCCTTCCTCCTCGCGGGCGGCAGCGGCGATCTGTTCGAGCGGGCCGAGAAACTTTCCGGACCGCTGATGCCATTGACCCTTCAGCGTATCGTAGCCGATCTTCACCTTGGCACTGCGCGTGGCATAGAAGGACGCACGCTGCGCCTTCTGGCCGACCAGACCATGTTCGCGGGCATGTTCCTCGATCTGCTCCGCGCGCCGTGAGAAAGTCTCCATCAGTTCCTTCGGCACGCCGCGCATTTCGAAAAGGCCCGTGCGAGGATCGAAGTCGATCCGGTAGCCCGCCTCGCGCAGGCCGAATGCGAGCGCATTGCGATAGATCTGTCCGGCGACGCGCTGCTCCCCGTACATGACCCGGCTTTCCAGGCTGACCATTGGATCGCCGTCCTCGCGATTGGTCATGTTGAGGACGACCAGGTGGGTGTGCAGATGCGGATCGAGTTCGCGGCTGCCGTGCTCGGTAAAGCGCGCGACCAGGATCCTCCCGGTCGTTTCATGGATGATCTTGCCTTCATCCCGCCGGCGCAGCTGCGCCTGTTCCTCGAGGTACGATATAGCATCGGTCACGGCGCGCTCATGGGTGGCGAGCACACGCTCATCGCCTACCACCAGCGCCATGATGGAGACGGATTTGGGCGCGTTGACAGCGAAGTCCCATCCGGGGTGATGCTGGTTTTCGCCGTTGGCCCTGTGACGTCCAAGCTGCTGGTCGCCGATCTTTCCGGCGAGAAGATCTCGCAGGACCCTCGGATCGACGGCGCCGGAAAGACCGAGATCGGCCGCCAGCTTCCCAGCCCATTCGGAAGGTTCGTTCCCGCCCTTGGTGTAGTAATCGCCCACTGTGTAATAGCGGGTGATGTTGGCGGGTTTGCCATGGAGGCGCTGGGGCTGGATCATGCCGGCTTCGCCGGTTCACGCGGCCCGTCCCCGCGCCCATGCTGGACGAGATCGGAGCGGATTTCTCCCTGCCTGCCCGCAAGTATCGTCCAGAGCATGCGAGCGGGCGCGGGAAGTTCCGTGCTCTCCTCGTTCAGCAATATGTCTTCGACGCGCTGCGGGTCGATGTGCGGAACCGGCGGCGTGAACAGGTCCGGCTGGGACGGTGGCGGGGCGGCGACATTCGGAATGTCCGAAGGTTCCGGCGCAGACTGGCCGCCGCCGGCTGGGGCAGGAGTAGGCGCCTGCGCCGCCTCGCGTTCGATCGCTTCACGAACGCGCGCCTCTGCATGAGCGATGCGCACGAGCGTCTTCGCCTTGTCGATCTGATCGGGGGGTGTCGTACGTTCGATGAACGCGGGCCCTAAGGAGGGCACATCGTTGAACCGGCTGTCGAAGCGCACCACGGGCAGGTTGCGACCGAAGCGCAGGAAGCCGACGAGGTTGGGCAGGTTAGTGACTTCGGTCGGCATCACCAGCGGCCGCGTCACCTGCATGCGCGACAGGTTGACGCCGTCGCGCATGTCGTTGACGCCGTAGGACATGCCCTCGTTCGCTTCGACCTGCTCGACCTGGCCGAGATTTTCAGAGACGTGCCTGGCGGTCGCGGTGTCATTCGCCCGCAACGCAACCCAGGTAGAGCAATAGCCGGTGATCGCGGCCGCATCCTGGATTCCGTAAGTGGCTTCGAGTTGCGGATAGGACTGAAAACCCAGTATGCCGCAGCCGCCGTACTTACGCGCGCGGGCGAGAAAGTCCGATAGGCTCGGCAGCTTTTGCAGCGTCGGCAATTCGTCGATCACGCAGTAGAGCCGCCGGTCGCGATCGGGCGCCAGGCTCATGATCGCACTGATGGCGATATCGAGCCAGACCGTGATCAAGGGACGCAGCGAGGGAAGCTGGTCGGCCTTCACCGTGATGAAGAGCCAGCTTCCTTCCGCACCCTTTTCCACCCAGTCGCGGATCGAAAAGCCGTCCTCGGTATCGTCCAGATAGCCGAAGCTGCGCATCACCGAGGCGAGTTCTGCCTGGATACCGGCGGACGTCCGTTCGCCTTCGGAGCTGATGAAGGCAGCCGCATCGGTGCCCGAGACGAATGCCGCGAGGTCCTTGAGCTTCGAGCGGAGCAGCCGGTCCAGCAGGACCGAAACATAGGTATGCTTCTGGCGTGCGAGCTTGCGCATGACCGCGACCAGCGTGCCGCGCGCGGCCTTGGCCCAGAAGGGATCGCCATGCTTGTCGGGGATCGTGGACTCGGCGATCTGGTCGTAGTGATAGTCGCGCGGGACATCGACCCACGGCGACCAGCGCGCCGTGCGCTGATCGAGCGGATTGAGCAGCATGTCGGCGCCCTGCCGGTAGAACTTCTCGACGAAAGTGCCGGCCGTATCATAGACGATGGCTCGCCTTCCCGACTTGCGGATACCCTCAAGCATGCCGACGATAAGGTTGGTCTTGCCCGTTCCGGGAGCGCCGCACAGGAGAATATGTTCGGGCTCGTAGGCCTCCGGCACCGGGACGTTTCCGATCGACAAAGGCCCCTTTGTCTGTCGCCACAGCGCACGCTTCACCTGTCGGATCGTCCCGAAGCGGGCGCCGCGCAGATATTCGTTGGAGCCGAGCCCCCTCCCCGTGCGGGTAAAGTAGAACCATGCCCAGCCCAGCATGACGAGCGCGAACAGGCCCGAAATCAGCGCACCGTGGAGCAGATAGACCTCGAAGGCGTGGAGAGTCTTTTTCGCGAGGGTCGAGGCGACCAGCCAGTCGGCCGAGGTCCAGTAATCGCGCCCTTGCGGAGTACGAAACCGCACCGGATCATTGGTGCCACCAGCCGCATCGACCTTGATCATCGCTTCGGCGAGCTTGACCAGAACGAAGCGCTCGTATTCGCTCGACTTCTCGAACGCATACCAGACGGTGCCGACCAGCCAGATGATTAGCCCCGCGAGCAGCGTCTGGTAAAAGACCTGCGTGGTCATGCGGACATTGTGGACGATGGCCTGCCCTCCGCGTGTCCACGAGCCCAGCGTGTCGTTGCGAAAGATGCTCATTGCGCCTCCTCCTCGCCGAGGAGGCCACGCTCGGCGAGGATAGTGCGCGCCTGCGCCATCCCCTGCTCCAGCGTTTCGGGCGAGCGTCGTCCGACCGATGTCGCCAGGATCGAGAGGATCTGGATGGAGGTTGCGAGGATTTCGTCTTGCGACGAAAAGACGTATCGTTTGCGATTGTCGACTGCCTGTTCGAGCGCCTGGCGAATGAAGGCGGACAGGCTGAGATTGGCTCCATACGCCCGTCGCTGCAGGGCGTCGTGCAATGCCGGATCGACACGAAAATTGACTTTTGTCACGCGAAAGGTCTCCGCTGCCGGGAGCCTTCGCAGATGTCATGAAGCCTCTGTAATATAGGCTCTCATCAGAATGGCCGCAAGGGATACCAAACCCCCGAGTACCCGACCTCCGCTCGAGGCCGATCAGCTCGCTCGCCGACCATCCTGCCGATCAGCCAAGCGGTCAAAGATCAGTTTCCCCTGATTACGATCGACGAAGGAGGACGGGCGCCAGTCTCGGCGCGCCTGCGCCGAATATCGGCAATGTTGAGTCTGATCTTTTTCGCGATGATGTCCGACATACGCCGCACTTCCGCAGGGGTGCGAAGGTCGGGCACACCTTCGACGAATTCCGACAACAACAGCACCAGCGTTTCGCTGACTTCGGCAGATCCGATGAAAAGCGTATCGCCCTTGTACCCTGAGGCGGCCTCTTGCCGCTGCGCCGACACCTTGCAGATCGCCTCGACCAATGCCCGGCGAAGATCGATGATGTAGCTTTCATTCAGGTCCGCCATGCCGTTCCTTCCGGTCGCACTACCCTGAGAGAGGCGGGAGCACGTTTCATGCCGCGCTTCCACGTAAATGCCGCTCAATTCCACCTGCCTCCTTCCTCACGAAAGGATGGCAGTAAGGCACGGATTACAGGAAATTCGGCGAAATTTCAAAGCCGTGGCCAGGCAGATGGTTTGCTGGTGAACCCCGCCATACATGCGGCGAATTCATGCCTGCGCTGTAAGGCAGATCTATCGATCTGATTATACTATGAAAATCACCCGCAGCACCCGTGCGTAGGGTCCATTACAAAACGGCCTCGTGCCGTGCGTCCTTACCTCGCAGCGCGCTTGCCGCTGCGCTGCCTCGTGCCGGAAGGCGCGGGGCTCCCCGCAGGGGTTTCTGTCCTTGCCCGCGGTACATCGCGCCAGAGGCAAAGGCACCCCGGCTGCAACATTTCCATTGCGATCATGATGCACTCCATCGATAAGAAACAGGTGGCGGGCAGGCCATCTGACAGGAAGATGCCATGCCCAGAATGACTGAACGCGAACGCCTCGCTGACCTTGAAGCGCGACAGAAGAAAGTCGCGCAGGAGATCGACCAGACCCGCCGCGCTTTGCGCGGCAGATATGCCGCTATCGTCTCCGAACTGCCGATCGAGTTGTTGACTGAACGCGAATTACGCGACATTCTCACCAACGCGATCCGCGCGGGTGGCGCAGCATCTGTCGCTACGCTCAAGGCCCTGCCGGCTGCCACAATCGCACATAACCAACAACCCGATCCGCGCCCGCAGGGCGTCCCTGCGACGAGCACGGCGGAGCCGCGCGCAGGAGGCCGGGGTCGCCCAAAGGGCGACACCGCATCGCTCCGCGACGGACCCCTTGCGGGTCCCTGAGCGGGGCGACATATCCCAACAGTAAAAACAGGAGGACCGGTCCGGCAAACCCGAACCGATCCTCCTCACCCCTTCCCGTCAGGACGCGCTGTGACGCTGCCCTGCTGCGCCGCTCCGCTGATCTGCCAACCGGAAGAAGTGCGCCGGCACCCCCTTCGCCCTCACCAATCGTGCCAGATGGGACTGAAGCCCTGAGCCTTCGCACACCACCGCCTCGACCGGCTGCAGCGCCATGAGTTGCTCATTGCGGGCGAATCCGGCCCTTTGTCCCAGCTTGCGGTTGAGGGTGAACGCAATGAGTGGTGTACCGCTGCGTGCCGCCCAGGATGCCGCGATCGCATCGCATCCCTTGTCCTGCGCGCTCGTCGCCAGCACCATTGTCGGAATGCGCTCACGGATCGCATCAAGGGTCGTGGTGATCTGGTCATGATCCTCCCAGACTTGCCCACCGGAGAATATGACGATCGGTCCCTTTGGGGAATGACTTGCAGCCTTTTTCTCCCTGCGGGCGGCCAGGAAGTCCTGGGCGGCAACCACCGAAGCTGTGCGCTTGCTCGACACCAGCGATCCCCGCGGTGAAGACCAGGGTCGCCCGGTTTCGTTATGATAACTTCCTGCGGCATGGTCGCGCATGCAGGCCACCGCATCGCGCGCCTCGTCGAGGGACTGGCAGATGGTTTGCGCTTCCTCCAGCTGCGCCATCAGCACCTCGCTGCCGTCGGCATCGCGGATCAGATCCCGGACCTTGAGCGCTGCCTTGTCAGCCTCGCCATCGAGCTGTCCTGCAACCTTGTGGAAGCTGTGCACGATCCCCCAGGCGATCCGTCCGGCCATGCTTTCAAGCCTTGTGTCTCGCAGGACGTCAAAAAGAGTGCAGATCATCAGTTCGGTCGCCTGCTGCACCTGCCAGGGATCGGGCATCCCGGCATCGCTCTCCTCCTCGGCATGCCCCATGCGGAAACCGTCGATCGTCTCGGTAAAAGCCTGGCTGAAGCGGTCGGACACCTGCCCGGTTTCGAGCGCCAGCAGGTCGGCAATTTCGGGGAAGGAACGGACGGTACGGAAAATCCTTGTCATGAAAACCTCCTCTTTACAGTTTGAGATTTTCTCTTCGGCACGGGCTCCGAGCAGCGGGGTCAAGGATCGGGCGTAGCCCGACCGCGCAGCGGCGGTGGGGGTCACGATTTTTTCTGGCGGCCACTCAGGCTGGATCGACAGACACACGTCAGACCCGCCGGAAAAAATGGTGGGGCCCCGCCGTCCTTGAGGCCGGTGCTGACCCCGTGCCACACTAAAAAGAGTTGAGAGAAGAGAGGAGGCTCCCGAATCTGGGGCTCGATGCCCCTGATTCGGGGATGGGTCCTGGGATGACCTGGCGATATTACGCCATCAGCAAACCCCGTTTGAACATGAACTCTTCAGGGCATCGCGCCTAAATATGCCAAAGTTCAGGCCGCCGCCGCGGTGATAGCAAAGGGATCGACCAGGCTATGGATAGGCTGCGCTCGTCCCATCCATGGTTCGGGCTTGATGGCGCGAACCCAGTCGGCAAAGGAAGGAATAAATCCCAGATCCTCGATTACATGCTGTTCGGCAATCAGGCGCACGGGAACAATGCGGCCCGTCGAAAGGGTGATCGTTGGTCCGAAAAAATGCTCCGCCATGAAAATGCCTTCGGCATGATGGCGCAGGCTTCGGTGGCGATAGTCAGCGATGATGAGTTTGGACGGCTCGTCGAACCATTGATGAAGCGGCAGGAAATCTTCCGCCTCACCGCCCCATTTGCGTATGCTCGAAAGCGCATGATGATAGCAATGTCCCATGACGCGCTCCTTTAGAAATGGTGGGTAAATTCTTCCGTGGCGGTGTAGCGGTCATAATGGTCGAGCCGGATCGTTCCTGCGGCAACATCGAAGGTAAATTCACCAAAGGCCCCGTCTCCATTTTCCCAGCCCGGATGGGCTGAACCCAGTAAATGATAGGTGATATTTTCCAGGGCCTGGCCCAGCGGGACCGTTTCGGATTTGGGGATATGCTCGCCCCAAGGCAGGACCAGCATGTTCACCGGCGTATCGGTTATCGGAAGGCTGATGCCCTGTGCATCGCGCGCTTCCATCTCTTCGATCTGGCCGCTATCGCCCGATCCATCGAAACGGATCAGCACCATGGCCATGCCAGCAGCCGCCAATATTGCGAAAATATTGGTCTTGTTCACCGGCAGAAGCTGCGCCTCCTGCGCCTCCCGACGCGCCCATCTGGCCATGATGTCGTCTACCTCTACAGGCGACACCGACGCATCGCCCCGTTCTGATCCTTCTTCCATGCGCAGGCTCCTTCATAGCTACGCGATGATCCTGTCATCGCGCCACATCCCCCCTCCTCCGCTCCTATCCTGGGGCCGCAAGCTTGCAGTCGCTCACTTGCGAGCAATGCCCCGACACTCGCCGTAGACGCCTGCCCGCCACGCGCGCAGATCTGCGATCAGAGTGTTTCAGGATTTCCCGGTGGCACATAGGCGAGGTAGGGATCGCCTTCACACAGATGCCCGAAAGGCGTCATAATATAAGCCTCTCCATCCCGTCCAACCGCGCACAGAACATATTTTGGTTCGCCCGTCACGGAATCGGTACATTCCATCAGCGCAAGATTGCCGTCTTCCGCTGCCCGCAGCAGCGTTTGAAAATTACGGCTGTGATGATCTGGTATCGCCATATTGGCCTCCCCAAAAAATGGGGACGGTCGCTCATGCGCCGTCCCCGGTTTAGTAGATTGGACGATCAGGCAGCGGCGCTGCGCCGGCGCATAGCGCCAGGCCTGCCCACGGCCTCAGCCGGGGCCTGATCCGCCTTGCGGAAGGCATGGATTGGAATGCCCGCCTTGCGCAGCGCCTGGTAGAGATTGGCCTGAATGCCTGATCCTTCGCCCAGCACCGCTTCGACAGGTTTCAGTTCCACCATCTTGCGGTTGCGCAGGAACGGGGCTTTGCGACCGGACCCCGCCAGGGTGTAAGCGACCAGCGGCACGCCGCGGTCACCGGCCCAGGCCGCGACGATCGCGTCGAACCCCTTGCGCTGGGCTGTTGTCACCAATGTCATGTGCGGCACCCGCTTGCGCACCAGATCGAGCCGGTCCCATATCGGTTGCCAGTCATGCCAGTCGGCATGGCCGGAGGCGACCACAATCGGGCCTTTGGGCAGATAGCGCTCGCGCGCAGCCAGATCGCGGGCGCGCATGAAATCCTGCACCGCGATCTGGGTGGCGCTGGATGCAGGCGACGCCCGCGTCCCCCGGGAGGGCGACCAGGGCCAGCCCGACTGGGCGCTATACATATGGGCGGCATAGTCGCGCATACATTCGATCGCTTCGCGCTGCTCGGTGGTCGATTGGCACAGCAACTGCCGTTCTTCCAGTTCGCTGTTGAAGACTTCGGAAAGATCGGGCCGCCGCAGCATGTCGCGTAGTTCATCGACCAGCGCGTCCTCGCGCCGCTCTAGTCTGGACGCCACGAAATGGAAGCTGTTGACGAACCCCCAGGCGATTTCGGCGGCAAGCGGTTCGAGCCGCGTACCAGAAAACAGGTCGAAGATGGTGGCAATGACGGCGCCGCATTCGGCCTGCGCAGCAAGCGGTTCGGGCATGTCATGTTCGCCTGCGCTTTCGCCCGGCTCAATGATGCTGAGCGGAATCGGATCACCAAAGGCCCGCTGAAAATCGGGACTGGCGGTGATGGCGGCATAGAGCGTTTTGAGATCAGCAAAGCTGTCGATGCTGCGGGCATTATCCTGGGACATGGATTGTCTCCTGGGTGAAGGCATGACAAAAAAATGGCCGGAGAAGCGAATGCTTCCCCGGCCATAGTGCGGATGATCAGCCGTTCAGCCGTTCAAAGTCGGCTTGCCTGTCGAACCCCGCGTCGGCACCGGCCAGCGACCCGTCCATGTCAGCGGTGCTAGCGCCAAAGCCGCTATCCTCTGCCCGATCATAGCCAGCGTCACCGCCACCCATCCGGTCATAATTGGCCGCGCCAAAGCCTGTGCCGCCAAAGTCCGAGCGCAGCGTGTCGCGCCGCCAGGCGATCGAATAGCCGCCATTGTCGGTCGGGAAAAAGGCCACCGGCAGCGGTTCGGGGAGGCTGGGATCATCGATATTGCCGGCGAGGAATATTTCGCCCGACTTTTTGGCCACCGCTTCCCACAGCGCACCGACCTGCACCCAGCGCCGTGCGACGTTGAGCGCGAGGATTTCATAGACCGGCGCACGGGGGTTCTGGCTGTCGACCTTGCGCAGGCCGATACGGGGGAGATCGATGGTGCGGGTGGCGACACGGCCTTCCAGACGACCATTGACGATACGAACTTCTCCGATGTTCATTGACTTAACCTTTCCAGATGATCGCTCGAAACCCATTTCCGGCGACAATCTTTTCAGATCCTCCTCTCCTCTGATCCTGCCCTCGCCCCCTGCGCCACTGGTAGCGGCGACCCGCTGCCTTTCCGCCTTAAGGCCCCACGCCCCACCGCGCCTTCTTTTTGGGCAAACCCCCTCCCCACGCGGCAGGGATGTGCGCCCGTCAGGGCCAAGACCCGCGCAGCGGGGCTTGGGGCGCAAGCCCGCCAGCCCGGTGCCCGCGCACCGCGCGGGCAGCCGCCCTTTCCCAGTTCCGATATCATTCCACTCTTGACGCCCCTCGTCCCAAGAAGACAAAAATGGCCCATGGCCGCATCCAAAACCCTCAATCAGACCAACCTCGAAGCGCTTGGCGCGCAGCGCCTGGCGCAATTGCTGCTGGAGCTTGTGACGGGGGACGCGCAGGCCAAGCGGCGGTTGCGGCTGGAGCTGGCCAGCGTGCGTGGCAGCGGGGATGTTGCCGGCGAGATCGGCAAGCGGCTTGCAACCATCGCCAAGGCGAAAGCCTTTGTCGACTGGCACAAGGTAAAGCTGCTGGCAGCGGACATAGAGACGCAACGGAGAGCGATCATAGATCATGTCGCCCCCCATGATCCGGCGACGGCGTTGGATCTGCTCTGGAAGCTGGTTGCCCTGGCAAGGCCGGTGTTCGATCGCTGTGATGATAGCAGCGGCCAGATCGGCACGATATTCGCCACTGCGTTACCCGATCTTGCGCCCTTGGCCGCGGCAGCGAAAATGCCAACCGCCCGGCTAGCGGACAGGATATTCGATAGCGTCTGCGACAATGGCTATGGCCAGTTTGACGGACTCATCTCCCTGATGGCGCCTGTTCTGGCGGAAGGCGGCCTCCGCTTGCTCAAGACCAGGTTCGAGGCGATGGCGACAAACCCTCCGAAACGCCAGGCGCAGGCCGAGCGGCAGGTCATCGGCTATGGGTCCGGCGGCGCCATCTACGAGGATGATATGGAGATCCGGCGTCACGCCCGCACGGTCCAGACTGCGCTGCTGGATATTGCCGATGCTCTGGGTGATGTGGATGCTTTCATAGCCCAATATCCCATCGAACAGCGCGACAATCCCGCCATCGCCGCGGCGATCGCCGAGCGCTTGGGCGACGCGGGCCGGACGGACGAGGCGATGGCGGCTATCGAGCACGCGCAGGCCGTAAGGCAGAAGGGTGGCCACTGGCCGGATTGGGACCGGGTGCGGATTGCTATCCTCGATACCCTGGGCCGCACCGACGAGGCGCAGGCCGAACGATGGGATAGGTTCGCCACGGCGCTCGACGCGCAATATCTGCGGGCCTATCTCAAACGCCTGCCCGATTTTGACGATCTCGACGCCGAGAAGAAGGCGCTGGCCCATGTCCGCGCTTTCCCGTCCTTATCCCATGCCCTGCATTTCCTGCTCGCCTGGCCTGATATCGAGGGCGCGGCAGCTATGGTGCTGGCGCGCGCTGACGAGCTGGATGGCGATCCTTATGAACTTCTCAACCATGCTGCCGAAACACTGGAAAGCCGCCATCCGCTGGCGGCCACATTGGCGCTTCGCGCGATGGTCGATTTTGCGCTGGAGCGGGCGCGGGTTAAACGATATCCGCACGCCGCCCGCCATTTGGAAAGCTGCGCGCATCTTGCCCGCAGGATCGATGATTATGGCAATCATCCCGACCATGAAACCTATGTAGCCGCCCTCCAGGCACAGCATGGACGCAAGCGCGGTTTCTGGGAGGACTGATCGCAGCCCATTTCTGTTCAAGCGACCAGCGCGACAATATATTCCTGAAACCTGGGCGCACGACTGGTCGTGCGAAAGGGCTGCAGAGGGTTCGCCGTGCGAAGGATGAACTGGCTGACGCCGGTCTGCCGCTGGCGTTGCAAGGCGACGGCGTAAGAGTTTTCGAACGAGGACAGTCGCTGGCGGCGCGGCGACAGCGATGCCGCAGGATCAGCGTTGGACATTGGGACGTCTCCATCAGGGGCTTTGAATGCCGATGGCTTTCCACCAAAATCACTTTGGTATTTCATGCCGTCAGCCGGGTCGGTTCCCCGCACGCCTGGATTAGCCAGGGACATCATAACGGGCAGCAACATCGGCAATGCGCGCCCTTGCCTTTGCAAAGGCCTGTTCTGCGGGAATGCCAGGCCCGCTGGTCGCGCCAAGGTCTAGTTCAGCGCGCAATATGTCGAGCCGCGTATGCCCTATGAAAGCTTGCCATTCTGGCAGGCGCGTTTCCAGGCTGGAACGGTCAGGCATGATCCAACTCCTTCGACGACGTCCAATATCATTATTGATATAATCCCGCACGGCCCGGGCTTGTCAAAAATTCAGACCCGCCAGCTTATAGCGGGGACGTGTATGCGCGACCATTCGACATCGAATATCGGCCAGCAAGAGGATGGAGGTTCATCCCGGTCGAACAGCAGCCAAGACGCCCCGCTCGCATTGGCTGCCGAAAGCAACGCCCAGAGTTGAGGCGAGATGTCCGGCGGATCGGCGGCCTGGCAGGCCGCGATGCCGCAATGAACGAAGAAGCCGTAGTGATGGGGTTCGATGACCAGATCATCATGCGCGACATGCAAGCGGCCATCATCGCCGCGCCGCGCGGCGCTGATCAGCATGTCGATCTTCTGTCGCTCGGCGACCGGAATATGCACGGTGGACAGGGTAAACATCGCGGATCGTCGCATATCAAGCCTCCCCAGAGCAGGAATTTTTGGAGGGTACGAAGGCGTCATGGCGCCGGTTCCAATGTCAGTTCGACGCCCGTACGGGTCGCTGTAACCCTTAGAGTGCGGTCCGGCGGTATCAGCCATTGCACTTTGTCGGCAAGCCTGTCGCGGATTTGCCGCAGCAGAGCCTCCTCCTCGCTCAGCAGCAACGCATAGGCGTAGTTACGCGCGCTTCGTTGAAAATTATCCTGCTGGGTTTCCCAACTGTCGCAATCGCTGTCATCCGATGCTCTAAAAAGGCTCTGTTCCATTTGCCAGGCCAGATCATCGGGTGAAACGACGGCGTTGCTTCCAATAAGGATGATCGCATCATCGAGATCATAGCCTTCATTGCGACACACCAGCAGTTCAAGCGGGAAGCATCGCTTCGTAAGCGTCGCACCAGGCAATGCGCAACTGGCGATCCCCAGTTCAAGCGTGATTGCGTCGGCCCGTCCCGATGTGCAGGACGGATCTAGTTCGGTGTCGGCCTCATACATATGTTCGAGGCCATTTTGTTCGATCACAAAGGCAAGAGTCTGCAGGCGGGGCAGTCTGTCATACCAGTCATAGCCAGAAAATTCCGGCGCGATCCGCACCGTGCGCATGCCGAGCTTGTCCGGCGCATTCAATATCGGCGCAGCGCCTTGCTGAAGGTCTATCTCCAATGCGGGCACGACCAGCATATCAGGCGACGATATGGGTTCGCCCTGATCGCACCCCATGCTGTCGGCGGTCATCGGCGCCCAGCATGGAAGCCAGGGCGCCGCATGCGGTAGCATGATGCCCAATGCCCTGGCGCGCTTCCATTCCGTAAAGCCCAGTCGATGGTCGCCATTGTCGCAGATCATCCGATAGATAGCGGCTTCTGCAGCGATCTTGAGCGCGTCGAGCCCTGCATTACGGACCATTTCCTTGCGCGCAGGCAGAACCAGTTGCAGATCGGGCGCGTCGATAATGTCGACCTTCACGCACCATTTGTCGATTTTGCCCACCTCCGACACGAACGGCAAATCGCAGGGCACGGCGACACCGTGAAAACTGATGCGGGCCATGTCGATCGGCTGGTAGCCGCGCCAGCTGAAAATGCCGATGCGGCAGCCCTGCCAGGTTTCGACCCGAACAGCCTCGGCGAGGAAATCCTCGCGTGGCAGAGGCGTGCCCGACAAAGTTACCGGCAGCGGAAAATAGCGTGCGGCGTTGCGGGCGGCGGCAAGCAAATTCTTGGTCCATGCGTCCGGCAAGGCGATGCGCAACTGCGTACCGCCGGTTATGGCGCAGGGCTGGATCGTGAGCGGCTCTGGGCTCTGCCAGCCCTGTTCGGGGATCTCGACCATCCAGCCCCTGCCCGCGCTGCGCGACCAGGAACGTATTTCGACTTTATGTCCTGCAAGGCTGAACATGCCCATGCCGGCCGGATCTTCGCGGTGGGCAACCGTATCATTCCAGCCTGAATAGCCAAGAGTCAGCAGCGCAACCGGGTCATCGATGCCCGAACCGTCATCACTCACGACAAGGATGGGGGCACCATCGGAGCCTTCAAGATCCAGAGTTACAGAGGTGGCGCCAGCGCGGCGGCTGTTTTGCAGCAGTTCGTTCAGCACATCGTGGATCGTGCCATTAAACAGACGCGTGACGCGTGTGATGAGGGACGCGCCCACCTGTGGGGTGATCGTGAGAGGTAAAGACATGATATGTGTCTCCTTGGACAGGCGGTCATTTTCCGCCCCTTCTCAAAGTCCCCCTCCCCTCCGATCGCAAATGCGCCGCTGCCAGGCTGATCCACGCAAAGCGACATGCCGTCGGCGTGCTTCATGCTCACCAGTCATGCACCAGCAATTGCGGCAGCGTTGGACCATCGCAGTCGAAATGCAGCAGATCGATGCCGCGCCGCCGCGCAAAGAGGATGGCAGCCATCAGATCGGCAGGCAGGGCGCGCTCGCAATCGGCTGACATAGAGCGGGTCGACAGAAACCAGCCATGGGCGTTGCGCGCCACGGTGGTTGGCGCTTCATGGGCGTGGCCATTGCACCAGCTGTCAAGCAACAGCGCCGTGTTCATCGAAAGATGCGCGGTGGAAAGCAGCTGATATTTGCCGATCATGCCAATTGCGGGCGTGGGCAACTTTTCGGCGGGCCGGCTGTGCAATTCAGGATGGGTGCGGGCGGGCATGGACGATCCCGCCAGTAGCGAGGCAAGGCCGCGCTTTGCAGAGGAAGGCATGGGAAAACTCCTGAAATATTTGGTGTAGGAGATGTGTCTGCGCGGCGACATGGCGCGGTGGATTCATGGTCAGGCCAGCGATGATGTCGCCGTGCGCCTAAGATCCGGCACCCGACTATTGTCGTAAGCGCTCTCGCCCGACAATTGCAGCGCCTGCTGTTCGGCGCGATACCAATCGGGTGCATCGATCCGGTATGTTTCACAGGCATAGAGGTCGTTTCCGCTGAAGAAGTGAATATCGACGCGAAAGCTTTGGAGCGAATGCTGGGACGAGGTCCGCATGATGGCGTCCTTTCAAGGGCGAGCGTGATGGTCGCCTTTCAACGACCGTCACTGATGTGCGAATGGGAGATTGCGCGACGCGGTGCCGGGGTCAGCCGGGGTCAATGCGCCCGTTCGAGAAGCCTGCGTCCCTTCGTCTCAACGTCGAGACGGCTGTCCTGATTGGATTTGGACCGGGCATGGGCGGTGATGCCCTGGACAAAGTCGAAAATGCTGGCAGGCGGATGACCTTCTTCGGCCAGCAAGGTAGCGATGATCTTGCCGGTTTCGGCCTTGGAAAAACCCTGACCTCGCAGGAATGTCTGGCGATCTTCGTCGGTGCGGGCAACGATACGCTCGCGCGCGGCGCGAATGCCCTGGATGAAGCCGCTGGCGGAGGAATCAGCGAAGTTTTCAAGTGCAGGCGCGGCTTCATGGGCGAAGCGATTGGCCGCAAACTTGGAGTGGCGGATCGAGATTTCCTTGAAATTCTCGACACCCCACAGATTGCGATTCATGCAGACGGCGCGCAGGTAGAAAGTGGCAATGCCCAGCGTCTTTGACCCGACTTCCGAATTCCAGCAGTAAAAGCCGCGGAAGAACAGGTCCGGATCGCCATTGGCAAGGCGTCCGGCCTCAATCGGGTGGGTATCATCCACAAGGAACAGGAAGACATCGCGATCGGACGCATAGAGCGTCGTCGTATCGCGCGTTACATCGACAAAGGGGTTATAGTGCATCGAAGACCAGTCGAGGATGCCGGGCACTTTCCAGCGCGTATCGCCAACGCCGTCGCCCGCGATCTTCATGACTGCGGCGACCAGCTCATGATCCCAGATGCGTCCATAATCAAGACCTGTAACCGCGCGCAATTCAGCGCGGCCATTTTGCGTCTGAAGCAGCTTCACCTGTTCGCCGCGATGCGCCAGCAGGCCATGCTGGAGATTGATGCCAGCAAGCGCTGCGGGCAGCGAGCGCAGATAGGAAGCGGGTGCACCGACCAGGCTGGAGAGCTGGCCAAAGGACCAGTTGGTGGGCGCGATGGGCATATCCTCGCCCGGCACGAACAGGGTCAGGCGTTCCGGATTATCGGCACGCGCCTCGACCCGGAGCGATCGGCTTTCGACGATCCGTGTCGTCGCTCGCTCGGCCCGCGTGCGGACATGGTCGTAAAGGTCTGTCAGCGACAGGAATTTCTCGTCATCAGGCCGCGAAAACCATTCTGATGAGACACGGCTGACATTATGGCCGTTGGAAATATCGACGCGATAGGCACCCGTTACCGGCGCACTGTCGATAGGGATTGCAAGACTGGACATGGGAGGCTCTCCTCATAGGGTCATGAAGCCAGGGCAGCGCCACTGATCCTCGTAAATCCCTTCCCCTCTCCCCTCCGCATGTCTGGCCATGGTCCTGTGTCCCACAAACAGCCTGTGACCGTTCAGATCACGGCACCGCTCAGGGCGGCAGACAGCGCATGATGGGTGCTTTCAAATTCGAGGCGATCAGGAAAGATGGCGCACCACCCGCCGCGGAAATGTCCGACGCGCGGTCTGGAACAGACTTCCGCCCATTCAAAACCGATCGGTGCCTGTGCCAGGCTTTGGGCACAGCATCGCTGGATGAGCATGGCGATCGGCGCAGGCTGAAAATCCGTCATCCCGCAAATTACCACTATTCGCATGTCCCGATTATCCCGATCGACATCGAACTGGAGCTCAGCGCCAAAGTCGGGGAAATTGGGATCGTCGAAGAGGCTGAGCAGACCCGACCATGGATCGTGCGGTTCACGCGGGGGAAACAAAGCAATCAGAGGCGCGGAGGGGGTGTCGGACTCGACTTCATCACGCAGTGCCATTACTGCGTACCAGGCTTGCGCTAATGTTTCGGCCTCTGCCTCATGACATGTGAACGCAAAACTCCCCTGAATATATGTGTCGGCCATTGTCCGTGTGCTCCTGTACCGGTTTACCTGCCCAAGCTGTTTGCCTGTACAGACATGGCTCCCCCTCCCCTTTGACAAATCACGGCCCGGATGGCTAAAGTCCTGTTTTTGAGCCGAGGCTCCTTCAGCGCCGACATTCTCACCATGTCTTGGACAGGATATACCCATGACCGATGCCGACCAGCCCGACTATACGGTTCTGACCGTTCAGTTGCTCAGCGCCTATGTCACCAATAACATGGTGCCAAGCGCAGATTTGGCAGGGTTGATCCAGTCGACCCGCGCCGCGCTGGTGGCGCAAACATCCGCAGTGGAAGCAGAGCCCGTACCGGAATACACGCCTGCGGTCAGTGTTCGCAAAAGTCTCGCCTCCCGCGAGCATCTCATCAGCCTCATCGATGGCCGGCCTTATAAAACGCTCAAGCGGCATCTGGCCTCGCACGGCCTGACGCCAGCGCAATATCGTGAGCGCTATGGTCTTGCTTCAACCTATCCCATGGTTGCACCGGCCTATTCCGAGCAGCGCCGGGAAGTCGCGCAACGGCTCGGCCTTGGACAGCGTGGAACTGCTGCGAAAGCCGCCGCTGCGAGCGCTGCTAATGTGTCGCCGGCAACGAGCGAGCCGACCATCGCCGATGTCCCTGCCGAACAAGCGTCTGCGCCTGTGACGGGCAAGGGGCGGAAGGTAAAGACGCCTAAGACGACGGTCGCAACAAGCCGGGCCAGGCCCACAAGCAAGGCTGTATCTGCGCCCATAGCATCAATCACCGATGATAAGATGTCCGCAACCGACGCTCCAAAAGACGTCGCCATAGCGACATCTGCCGACATTTTACCACCCAAGGCGTCACGCAAGGTGAAGGCAGCAGGAGACCGGCCCGTCACCAAGCCTGCGCGAAAAGCGCCGTCCAAAGCCAGCATATCGGCGGCATCTAGTGATGCGATCGCCCCTCCGGTTGACACCGCCAAAGCCTCGAAGCCTGCGAACGCTAAACGTCGATCGAGCGTCACCGCGAAAAAGACGGCAGTGCAACCCGTACCCAAAGCGCGCTCTGCAAAGGCCATAAAATCCCCCCGCAAGACCCTCGGCATCAAAACGCCCGACGCGCAGCCCGCGTCGGAAAAGGCGGAAAGCTGACCTGTTCCGAGACATCGAGATAAGCAGGACAGCCGCCGGGGTGCTTGGGTTCCATAAGCTTCGACGGCTAATGTCTGACCATAGGATTGCTATATACAAGTCCAGATATTCAGGCTGTCTGCATCTTTTCAATCCTAGCGACAACATCCTGGATGTTTCCAATCGCCATCGCCAGTCTTCGCAGTGCATCTTCGCGCGTGTCGCAATCCTCGGCAGGACTCAATTCGATCATCAAAAATGTGAAGAGCGTATCGCGCATCGCGCGAACCTGCTCGATATCTTCGACATGGGCGAAGTCACCTTCACTATAGGCGTTGGCGCACGCATGCTGAAATTGATTGAACATCCGTTTCCCCTGTCAGATAAGCGGGTTCCGCATTACCATGTTATACATGGGCGTCTCAGCTTCGCTCCGCGATGATCGCGTCGAGTATTTCGAAAGCCCTGTCGACGGGAACGAAAAGCCGCGTGCGATACTGGATGATCTCGCTGAACACACCGCGCGCTTTCAGCCAGACGCGATCACCAGGATCATAGTCGCGGATTTAAAGGCGACGGGCACTGTTGACGAGAACTGAGGCGAGACGCGCTTTGCCAAGACCCGGTATGGCGACGTCGTCCCCAGCTTTTACGGCAGTAAGCAGGTCTCTGGCACCGAGCCTTATGCCCTGTTCCAGTCCAAAGGCCGCTTGCAGTTTTTCAACCGCGCCCGGACGAATGATCCGGCCCAAAATGGATGTGCCCGCGCCATTATCGATACGCCACACGCGCACATCGTCCTGTGGTAGCCTGTTCCAGACAGGCAGAAGAAGGCCCATCGCGACCCAGATGGTCTCGACGTCAAGCCGTCCTTCTGCGGCGGCCACCTCCTCGTCCCAGACAGTCTTGAATGTCTCGGCATCGATGCAGGCCCAGTGACTATGTACGAGCGATGCCCGATCGATCCGCGTCGATCCGGTGGGCCGGACAAGCTGGCACATGGGAATGGGTCGCCCTTCTTCATCGGTGATCGACCAGGAGGGCAATTGCAAGGCGACGCGCCCGGAGCGGCTGTTGCGCAACCAAACCATGTCGTCCATGCCCTGATACCGTTGGTTCAGTATGTGCCATGTGGTGACGCGGGGCTGGATGTGAAGCTCAAGGCGCAACAGACAGGTCTGCGCGCCGGTCACCGGATCTGTGCGCAAAATCTGCTCAGACAAAGTCTCGATCCGCTCGGCGCGAATAGTCTCGACGCCAAGGTCAAGCGTGCCCGCCGCACGAGCGGCGTCCACCCTCGCCTCAATGAGACCCATATATTCCTCAAAGATTGCATTCTGGATCGCGATCCGCAGCGCCAGGATGCGATTAAGCCAGCGCTGGATGGGCGGGAGGGTTTCAAGCAGGTTACCGCCCTCATCGACGAGCTTGAGACCAGTCAGTGTGACGAAGTCGCCCATCGTCACGCTGGAAAGCTTGCCTGCGAAAAGCAGCCGATACCATTGCCCAAGCGCTTCACGCGCATAGTCGCTTTCAAGATTGTCGGCCGGATCGAACATATTTTGGCCGCCCGTCTGCCGTTGTCCGCGGGTTAGGGCACCAAGGCCGTCCAGCCTTCGCGCAATCGTGCTGATGAAACGGCGTTCGCCCTTGCAGTTAGTGGTCACAGGCCGAAATACCGGTGGGCAGGCCTGGTTGGTACGATGTGTGCGTCCAAGCCCCTGGATCGCGACGTCGGCACGCCAACCCGGTTCTAGCAGGAAATGGATGCGGCGTTTGTCCGCGCTTTTGCTGGCAAGATCGGCATGGTAGGAGCGCCCGGTCGATCCGGCGTCGCTGAATATCAATATAGACTTGATCCCGTCCATGAACTCCCGTGTTTCGCTGATATTGACGTGGGCGCCGCGCCGCTCGACCTGCTGCCGCCCGCTGCTATCAACGACGATCCGGCGTGAGCGCCCGGTAACCTCGGCGACCTTGTCCGCGCCAAAATAAGCGATGAGCGCGTCCAGGGCAGCAGGGATGGGAGGGAGCGCGCACAGATCCTCGATCATCGTGTCGCGCGCATCGAGCGCTTCCTGGCAATGGACGGGCCGACCGTCGGCATCGATCATCGGTTCAGAGCGTAGTTCGCCGTCGCTGGCGCGGTACACCCGCATCTGCCGGGTGGGAAAGGCCGATGTGAGATAATCAATCAGGGTTTGAAGCGGCGACAGGTGGAGATTTAAGCTGGCACGATCTTCCGCACATAAGTCGGCTAGACGACGTTCCAATATCGCCTCTGCTGTCGTGACGAGTTGCACGACAGCAACATGGCCGACGGCTATCTCTGCCTCTATGGCCTTGATCAGGCTCGGCACCTTCATCGCAATCAACAATTGCGAGAAGAAGCGCTGTTTGGCACTTTCAAATCGACTGAATACCGCGCCTTTGGCCTGGCCGTTCAGCGTTTCCCCGGTCATCGCATCGACGATGCCGCAAGCGCCCAATATCTTGTGCAAATTGGCATGGATCACCGCCCACCCATCCGCGAAGGCGTCATAGATGGCGATCTGGTCAGGACTCAGTAGATGTTCGAGCGGGTCATATTCCACCCCGGCAAAGCTGAGCGCCCGCGCGGTGTAAAGGCCGGTGGCTTTGAGATCCCGCGCTACGATCTCCATCGCGGCGATCCCGCCCCCGTCCATCGCCGCCATGAAGGCATTGCGGTCGGTAAAGCCTGTGCCGGAGCCCCATAGGCCAAGGCGCGAGGCATAGCTGAGATTTTCAGGCTTTGTGGCACCCGTCGCGGACACATAGGCTATCCGCGCGCGGGGCAGGGCATTTTGGAGGCGAACGCCCGCCAGGCCTTGCTCTGACCCCTTCGCCGTTCCAAAATCGCCTTGCGTGCCTGCAGCGTTGCCCATCGCGTGGGATTCATCAAACAGGATGACGCCCTCAAATTCAGCATCGGTCCAAACCAATATCTGCTGCAGGCGTGAGATATTGTCCTGACGGACCGAGCGCAGCGTTGCATAGGTGAGGAAGAGAATGCCAGACGTCATGGCGATCGGCTCACCGAGCGGGAAGGCATCGAGCGGCTGGATATCGATCGGCAGGCCGCCAAGGGCGCTCCAGTCCCTTCGGGCGTCTTCGAGCAGGGTAGCACTGCGCGAAATCCAGATGGCACGGCGATTACCCCTGTTCCACTGGTCAAGGATCAGGCCCGCCCCTTCCCGGCCCTTGCCAACGCCTGTGCCATCGCCAATGAAAAAGCCCGTCCGATAGGCGCGCCCTGCGGGATCTTCATGGAGTTGATCCCCTGCGGCATTTGGCGTGAATGTGCCGGGCAAATCGCGTGAAAAGGCTTCGCCTGCATGGATGACGGTTTCCAGTTGCGCCTCGGACAGGGCAGCGAGCGCACTTGGTTGTAATAATGGCTGCCAGCGCGGTACGGGCGGCAATACTGATCCCATGGCGAGGGATTCGACCAGCTTGTCGGGATGGGGTGTCGCACCGTCGATCGCAATCCGCGCAAGCCGCCAGGGCGCATAGATGCCAACAGGCTCGCCTACCGGCAGAGGCGTGTCGCGTACGGCGTAGGAAAGCGGAACAGCATTGGCATTGCGCGCGGCTATACGCGTCGGCGCGGCGAGCGGCGTGGCGGACAAAGTGCGAAACAGCGATGCTGCCTCATCCTTTGCCTTTGGGCGAGGGGGATGCAACGCGACGGCAGGACTTGGTGGCTGTGGCAATGGCGGGGGTGGCAACAATCCGGGTGGATCGAGCCGGGCAGGCAGCGTCAGGACGAGATCAAGCGCTGCGTCCAGATTATCGGCGACGTGACTTTGTCCCTGACCATGCCATCCCTTGTCGAATAACAGCAGTCGCACGGCGATACCGGTGCCATGTTTGGCAAAGGGGCTGCCCAGGATGGTGATTTCAGCGCGTGGCGGGATCAATTGCGCGATCGTCGCATAGGCGTTTGCGCCGCTGCCATCAGCAGCAAAGCCAGGAGGCATGATGGCGACACAGCGACCGTGCTGGCGCAGTCGAAGCAGGGCCGAGCGCAAATGCCGCGCCCCTGCCTGTCGGTCATCACCGCGCCCTTCGCTGCGACCGAAGGGCGGATTGATCAGGACCACAGAAGGGTCATCGCCCAGAGGCATCAGGTCATGGATATATTCCGCGTCATGGCAGGTGACAGCCTGCCCGATGGCAAGCGCGAGCAGCGCCGCGCGGTCGGGATCGCGTTCATTGAGCGTGAAGGTGCAGCGTCCAGGCGGGATGGATCCAAGCAACATTCCCGTGCCTGCCGATGGTTCGAGAATATGATCCTCTGGCCCAAGGCGTGCCGCCTGGACCGCCAGCCAGGCGAGGGTCAGCGGCGTGCTGAACTGCTGCATCGCGATCTGCTGTTCGCTGCGATAGCTATGCGTGGGCAGGCTGGTTTCAAGACGGCGCAAATCGGCGTAACAGGCAGCCGGATCTCCGGAACTGGCGATGCCACTATTCCCCCGTCGCAGGACCAGTATCAGGGCGATTTCAAGCGCGTCATAGGCTTGGCGCATCGACCATGCGCCTTGCGCATCGCTCGCGCCAAAGCTGGCGGTCATCAGCTCTCGTAAGGCGTGGCGGTCCGGTATCTGCGATTGCGCCAGACTGTCGGCGAGCCTTGTCGCGACATCGAACAGGCGTTGCGGGCGTGCACGCGTTGCGACGGGATCAGGCTGCTGCGTAGCGAACAAAGGAAGAGTCATAAAAATCTCCAGGGCTCGGACCCGATCGGTCCACGCCTCGTCCTCTCCCCTTCCCTCCCAGGACGGCGGACAGAAAAAGGGACCATGACGACACATCATGGTCCCCAGCATTATTCCCCAGGCTCAGGCCGCCTGTGCGACGCGGTCCTCTCCAGCACCTTCGTCAGGCGCCGCAGCCAGCGCTTCCGCCGCAGCATCTCCATCGACACTGACCGGCCCGCTGCCACAATCGGCATCGCCATCTCCGGTGAGACTGGCTTCAGCTTCACCAACCGGCACAAAGCGCATGGCGTCCGGCAACCATTGCAGCGCGCGTTCCTTGACCTCTGCCTCGACGATGAGATCGCCGCTGAACAGTCGCTCGGCCGAGAGCGCAAGATCATGCTTCTTCGACGCCGCGTAGCGGGAACTCAGTTCCAGGCCGCCGACCGTTTCGAACGCCTGGAGGATCATCGCCTTGCTGACCCGGTCGAAATAGTTGCGCGCGGTCGGTCGCCACCAGGCCGTAACATCGATCCCGCACTTGACCCCGAGATGGTCGAGAAACACGCTGCCGGTCCGCCCGGCAGGCACCGCCTGGACCGTCCGGGCAATTGCCCAGCTGAACCAGGCAGCCCGTGCCTCCTGGCTCAAAGCGCAAAAGGCGTCATAGCGTGTCCGCACATCGGCATGATTGATCCAGCATCGATCAAGATCTTTTTCCAGCTTGAGCCACTGGTCGGCGGCAGGCGTATCGCTCTCATAGCCATGAAGCGGCGATGCGGGGGCATTGGCGCGCAGGTCGGTGGCCCGTTCCGCGCTGCCATAGGTGCGCGTTGCCGCGTCAGCCATGCAGAAAGTGGCGAGATCGAGCGCGAACCGCGGATCGCTGGCGATATGGACGCGCAGAAGTTCAGCCTTCATTTCAGCGAGCTCATCGGCAAGGCGCTGGCTGATCTTTGGCTGGCCCGGCACCACCTGTGCTGGCGCGCGATCCGCATCCGCATCGACTTCATCATCATCACCGGTCGAATCCTGCGCATCGTCGGCCTGTTCAGCCGGAACATGATAAAGCTGTTCGTGGACGCGCGGCTGACCGTCGGAACCGATCACCACATAGGCCAGTGCGGACGCCTTTTGCTCCTCGGTCAGAATCGGTGCCCGTTGCCGGATTGCCTCATATTCAGCATTCAGCCGATCATAGCGCGCTTCGACCTCCTCCTCGGTCTCGTCGGTTTCAACCGGGTTCTCGAACGCTTCCAGTTCCACTTCGATATCAGCAAGCCGCTGTTCCTGCTCTGGCGTCAGCGGTGGCTGTTCGCCCTCAATGGGCTTGAGATCCCAGGTTGCGCTATAGGCAATATGAGTGCCGGACACGATGCGGACATCGCCAAAGCCTTCCCGTTCCCGGATCGCTTGCGCCGCCTGCGCCAGCCTGTCGGTCGCCAGTTGATCGAGCAGGTCGCCATCGATCCACATCTCGCTCGCATCGTCGGTGAACAGGTCGCTGTCGATCCGGCCACCGGCGGCCACATAGGCGTGGGGACCGACAAGCAGGGCTTTAGGATCATTGCCACTATAGCTGCCTTGGGCAAGCTGGCGCCGGATCTCGTTTAGATTATTGCGGTAATAGCTCTGCCCCAGAGTTTCGAATATCTGCGCCTGGCGCACGGCATCGGGACTGCTGGCATAAGCCGTGGCAATCTCAAGGCTGATCTCGCCGTCGCGCAGGGCGTCAAAAATGCAGGGTGCCAGATCCGCAAGGCGCAGCCGTCCCAGTACGAAGCGCTCGGTCAGGCCAAAACGTTTGGCGATCTCGGCCGGGGTCTTGCCTTCGGTTTCGACAATATCCTGGAAAGCCCGGCAGGTGTCCGCTGGGTTCATGCTGAGCTTGAAGAAATTTTCCTCCAGGCTGGTGGCGATCGCATCTTTCGCGTCGCGCAGGACCAGCACCGGCACCTGATAGTCTGGCCCGAAGACGCCCTTTTCGATGAGACGATGCACCGCATCGAGGCGCCGTCCGCCCGCGGCGATACGATAATGGCCTTTCTTGCGCGCAACCGGCACGCCGATCAGATTCTGCCTTATGCCCTTGGCCGCGATATTGGCCTCAAGCTGGGCGTCGGCGACAGCATCGCTCGACTTTCGGACATTGGATGGCGACTTGCTGAGGTTCGCCGCGGCAACGAGAATGGGAAGCTGGTTCATCGACTGGGATCTCCAGGCGCCAAAGACCCGCCCATCGGGTCTTCCTGCGCCACATCATCCAATCCCCCTCCCTCCCTTGCCTGCTGGACATCGTTCCAGTCATTATAGCCTGATGGCGGCCGGATATGCCTGACTGGCCTGCCGGCGCCGCGATACGCCGCCAGCGCACGCATTGCGGCGATTTTGCCCGCACGATCGTTGTCGGGCAGGATAATTAGCCGCTTAACCGACGCGGGAATGGCAATGCTGTGCAAGCGCTCGCTACCGAGCGTGGCCCAGACCGGAATTTCGAGAAAGGACATGGCCGACAGGGCCGTCTCGATCCCCTCGGCAAGACCAAGAATATTGGTAGCAGGAGCCAGCATGACGGCGCCATGGCCGGGTCGGCCCAGCAAGCGACGCGCCGGTTGTACGTCGGCAGCGAGACGGGAATAGCGAGGATCAAGGAATGTCCGGTGGATGGCGACAATTTCTTCTCTGTCGCGCACAGCAGCAATCATGGCAGGGCGAAACTCAAGCCCCGTGTCGGTTCGCAAGGGCGTTCGCGGATGAAAGCGCAGCCATTCTCCCAGATTGGTGATGGAACGAGACTGCAGATAGTCCTGTGCCGGCGTGTCAGCGATCGGTCGGCTCGCATGCCAGATGTCCCTCGCCTGGCTGCGGAAACCGGATTGAAAATCGCGCGTCGAATGACCTGGCTCATGACAAGCTGTCAGCGCCTGATGGTCGATCCGTGCGATTGCGCGCAGCACATCGCGGGCATGGCAGCCTGCAAAGCATTTGAAGAGCAGAGCTGTCTTGCCCAGTCGGACAGAAAGGCTGGGATGATGATCGTCATGGGCCGGGCAAAGGCACAGGCCGCCAGACGAGGCCCAGCGGCCGCCCAGACGGTTGACCAGCAGCTTTGCGCGCGCTTCCATGACAAGCCGGTCGATGGGAACCGTCATTGCGTCAATGCCTGTCGCGCGCAAGGATCGCCACGGCTCGCCGTAAATGGCGACGAACCCGGCGGGGGCGGATCTCGAAGGTTCGCGCAATGTCGTCAATCTGCATGGCATAAGGTACGCGCAGCAAGAGAAAGAGCCGGGTCAGGGTTGGCATATGTTCAGCGCAGCGTGCGGTCATATCGGTTTTGTCGGAAGACAAGGCCGATTGATCGTAATACCATGCGGATCGGTCCTGCGACTGCTGTTTAGGCAGAAGTTCATCCTGATCCGCTTGTTCCTGGTCGTCGAGCCAGGCAAATATAGTGCCCATGAGAGCCTCATCCCTGCGGCAACGCAGGCAGGTGAATATATGGCGCGCGAGGCGGACGATAAGTGCGTTCATGGTGGATATCCGTTGGGACGTTCTGGCCGAAACCTGCCCGATCATCCCCTGTCCATCCCCTCCCCTCCATGCCCGGAGATCTGGATGGCGGCATCCCGCACCAGGCCAGTTGCGACATGGCTATGCAAATTTCTTCGATTCGTCTCAATTGCTCGGCCAAATGGTTGCGTTTGCGTTGCAATTTCATGACATTGTGAGCGGGGCCGCAGAGGAGATATCAGGCGCGACCGATCTGCCCCGATGCGTCGCAAGGCTGGAGACAGTGCGCGATGATGAACAAACCACCCGTTCCGCCGGACATTGCGGTATTCAGGACAAGGCTCGCCAGCCTTACGGGTCGGCAACGGCAATGCCTAGTACTAGTGGCGCAGGGCTATTCCAGCAAGGAAATTGCTTCGCGACTGGGCAATAGTTCCGGCCGTGTCGACAAGCATATATATGAAGCGCGCGGCAAGCTCGGCGGCATTGGCCGGCAGCAGGCGGCACGCCTCGTGGCTGCCTATGAAGCGGACCGCACGGAGATTTCTCCGGGGGCCCAAAAAATAGGCGCCCAATCTTTGGTCCTGCCAATCCCGGCTGCGTCTGGCCAATCTGATTCCACTGACGATCAAGTGGACGCAGATATTGCCGATGCCGATTTATTGGCCACGCAGCAGGAGGGCTACCATGGTTTGGTGCGCTTTCCCCTTATGGGCAATTTTCTGCCGTTCCGCACAAGCGGGAGGCCCGACAATGACCTGACTTCGAACATGACGTTGATCGCTCTTGCGATCATGGCGACGCTTGCTCTTGTGATGGCTGGATCGGCCGCTTCACTGCTCTCGGCGCTAGACGCCCTGGCTCGCCACTAAAACCAACATTTTTATGTTTTCCCTGTTCACCCGCTTTTGCGGGAAGGAGATTCTATGCGCGTTAAACGACAGACCATCGCCAAATCGGTTGCCGAGCGGCTATTTGCCGCCGAAGCTGCGCTCGATATTGCTGCAGCCCGGATTGCCGAACTCAACGCCTCGCTACCCCTGGCTCGTCTTGATGCCCGTTTTGCAGCTGCGATCGGCCAGGAGGCTATCGCGACATCTGCCGCTGCTGTCATGCTGATTGCGCAGACGCGCGAGCAGATGGTCATAACCCACGCCCATCTCAAACGGGCCAGCGATGATGTTGGGCTCGGGCAAACCGCTTATGGCGACCTTTTCAAAGTTGTCTCGCATGATCAGCCTGCCCATCTGCGCGTCGTCTGACGCGCAAGAGAGGATTGACGCAATGCGGCCACCTGGGTTCAATCAGGGTCATGACCCGGCAAATCGCGTTCCTGACCCTGCTCATTGTCAGCACCCTCTATGCCGCATGGCGGGGCGGCACGCCCGAAAGGATCGGCGCTGCAGCCCTGCTGGGCGCTGCCTGTCTGTCCGTAGGGCTTGTCGACCCGTTCGGCGACCGGTTCCATCATATCGAGATCGCCATTCTCCTGGTCGATTTTGCCTTATTGAGTGTGTTTATATGGCTTTCTCTACAAAGCACACGGTTCTGGCCGCTCTGGGTCGCGGCGATGCTAGGCGCAGAGGTAGCCGTGCATCTGATGCGGATCCTGATGCCGGCGATTGTACCGCGTGCCTATGTCGATGCGCTGGCGGTGTGGAGTTGGGTAGCACAAACCATGCTCATCGGCGCGACCTTTCGACATCGCAGCCGGATAAAGCGGCGCGGTGTCGACAGGCCCTGGAAGAGCTGATCGCGCTCACCTGTCCGGCGCGCGCGCCCGAACTGGCGCAGCAGCTGGTCGACAGGTTCGGTTCTTTTGCTGCAACCCTCTCTGCGCGGCGCCAGGACCGGATGCGCCTTCTGGATGGCGCGCTATGTGTCGAGCGGACATTTGAGTGCCTGCAAATGTCTATCCACCATATTCTGCGCGGAAAACTCGCCGGTAAACCGATACTCTCGAACGAACAGGCACTGCTGGACTATCTGCGCGCCACCATGGCATTCGCGCCGGTCGAACAGTTGCGGGTGCTTTTCCTCAACGCCGTCAATGAGATATTGGCAGATGAAGTGCTGGCGACCGGCACCATCTCTCATGTCCACGCCTATCCACGTGAAATCATGAAGCGATGCGTCGAGATAGGTGCGACCGCAATTTTTCTCATTCATAACCATCCATCGGGCCAACCTCAGCCTTCACGGGCTGACCGGGCCTTCACCAGGAAGATTGTCGATGCAGCACGTTGCCTGGATGTCGCGGTCCATGATCATCTGGTCATCGCCCATGCCGGGCATGTGAGTTTCCGCCAGGCGGGGTATCTTTAGCCCCACGGCCCGCCGCGCCGCAGGCGTAGCCAGAAAGGCGGCAACCACTTCAGGCGAACCGCAATGATCAATGGGGCTTTCAAACATGGCCCGCTCGTTCACGGGCCGAAGAGAGGAGCGAAGGGTCACTATCCAAAAAAGGAGGCATGACATGGCGCAGATATATCCCCCCGACAGACGTATCGATATGTGCCGCAGGCTGGTGGCCATGCGGCGGACGATTGGTGAGGCTATTGGCTATCGTCTATGCCCCAGCCCTGTCTGGGACATGCTGCTCGATCTTTACCTGGCGCAATATGAGAAGCGGGAGGTCTATCTCTTCTCTCTGTATACCGCCGCCCCCGACATTCCGCAATCGACCGCCCACCGCAAGATCGCCGAGATGGAAAAGCGAGGGTTGGTGACGCGGGACATTCCTCGTCCAGATGGGCGACGCGTCGCGATTTCGATGACGGCCCAAGGCCTTGCCATCGTCGACCGTCTGCTTGATCGGATTATTGAGTTATGGGAAGGCGGGAAATCATAAATCACCTATGCGATTGCCTTCTAAGCGCAGCGTCCCAATTTAGGCATGGATGGCCAGCCTGTTTCCCGATCTGTTCGAGCCCCCGAAAATTCCGGGCCTCTCCTATCGTGACGACCTTCTCTCTCGCGACGAGGAATTGAGCCTGATAGCCGGGATCAATGCTACCACGCTCGAGCCATTTCGCTTCCAGGGCTGGCTTGGCAAACGCCTGACCAGTTCCTTTGGCTGGCGTTATGATTTTGACGACGCACGCTTTGGACCGACGGATCCCATGCCTGATTGGCTACTGACGGCGCGCGACAAGGCCGCAGCCTTTGCTGGCCTTGATTCCGCCAACCTCGCCCAGGCACTCCTGATTCGATATGATCCTGGCGCAGGCATCGGCTGGCACCGCGATCGCCCGGTCTTCGACCATGTTGTTGGTATTTCGCTGGGCGTGTCTGCCCCCTTGCGTTTTCGGCGGCGCAAGCCCGACGGGTTCGATCGCATCACCGTTCCGCTTGCGCCGCGCTCGGTCTATCATCTTGAAGGCGAAGCGCGGTACCAATGGGAACATAGCATAGCCGAAATGGACGAGACCCGCTGGTCGATCACCTTCCGCACGCTTTGTGAGAAAGTGGTGAACCAAAATAGGCTCGGATATCGGTAAGCCTTCAATGCGCCATGGCGCTCGCATCGAGAAGCTGGTCCAGCCGCGTCGCAATGTCGAGCCATCGCACCACGCCTGCCTGATCGCCCGCCAGCGCCAGCATTCTTACCCTTTCTGCAATGAAGTCGCCGGCGTTCGCGCCATGCTCCCGCTCGACCGCCAGCGCTTCAGCCCAACGTTCAAGATCGGCCCTCACAGCAGCGACGGCGCAGATGCTGCTGCCCGCGGCTTGTTCCAGGGATCGCTGGTGCGCGTCATCTCGATGAGATCGTCGGGGAAGCAGCGATCCTGGAAAGCGATCGCCTCGTCGAACGATCCGCCGAGCCAGCGGTCATATTCATCCTCATGCAAGAGCACAGGCATGCGATCATGCACCGGGCGGATCGCTTCGTTGCAGTCGGTCATCACCCCTGAATAGACCGCGCCCCATTCCTGGCTTTCCCGCCAAAGTCCCGCCCAGGCAAAGACCGGTCGATCCTTCAGATGGAACCAGGTACGGGTCTTGCTCCCCTTCTTGCCCTCCGCTTCTGCAAAGGCCGTCAAAGGGATGAGGCAACGCCATTGGGGCTTTCGCGCGAGGCCGACCCACATGGGTTTGCGCAGGTCGGCAATGTTATTGACAGGCTTTGGCTTGGATCCAGGCTTCATGCCGCGCAGGACCAGCGGAAACCCCCAGACCATGGATTGAAGGACACGCTTTCCTTCTGCCTCGCGCACCACCATGCCGGGATAGCCGGGATAGACTTCGTCCGGCACGTTCATGGCGGCGATGTCGGGCGCCTCGACGCCGAAATGCGCCGCCACCTCGGCTGCGCTTAGTCGCTCGGTATAAAGATTACACATCGTCGCACCTGCCTAGTCGCGCCGCCCGACTGCAAGTGTTGCGCGGCGTTCAGAGCAAGGCAAGCTGCGGCTGGGCTTTCGCCGGCAATTTTCCGCTGCGCCAGAGATCTTCTGTATGCTCGACGACCATGCGCTCAGCAGCAAAGGGTGCGCGATGCTGGAATCCGATGACGTCCCTGATGCCGCCGTGCAGCCATGCGTCATAGTCGTGGGGATCGAAAAGAACCGGCATCCTGTCGTTGGTCGGCATGACCGCGGCGTTCGCCACCATTGTCATGCCCGCATAGACAGGGCCGTAATCAGGCAGGTTCCGGCAGAAGCCGGCCCAGGCCATGACGGGAGCATGTTTGACCGAGAACCAAGTCCTCGTCTTATGCCCGGGCGCGCCGTCCGGATTGGCGAAATGGGTCAGGACGATAAGGCAGCGATAGCGCGGGTCCACGACCATATGCTCCCACATGGGATTGGTGAGATCGGCAACCAGCCCCAGCCGCTGAGGATCGTCGCCATGTTCGCGCATCTCGCGGGGCGCGGGAATCCCCACCCCATCGACCGTAACAGCCGACGTCCCCGGCTTTCAAATACGACGAGCCCGTCGGCGCCCTCGGTGGTTTCACGAGCAAAATGGACAGGCCCTTGCGGCAGCGCCGCACCGAAATGCATGGCGACTTCGCCGACACTCGCCAGGGTCGTATGCAATCTGGACATCGACCGCTCCTAGGGAGACTCGAAAGACATCCGATGATTGGAACATAAAGCGAACAATATTGTCAACCGGCGATAGCCGGGAAGCGCCGTGGACGGACGTTTCCCGGCGAAATTTCAGCCGTTCAGTTTATCCTTTATCGCCTTGGCGGGCGTGAAGCCGAGCTTCTTGGCAGCTGCGATCTGGATAGTGGCGCCCGTGGAGGGGTTGCGACCTTCGCGCGCTGGCGCGTCCTTGACCTTGAACTTGCCAAAGCCGTTCAGGGCAATTTCTTCGCCCGCTGCTGCAGCATCAGCGATTGCGGCGAAGACCGCGTCGACCAGCTTGCGGGCATCCGCCTTGGAAAGGCCGTTGTCGCCGGCGATCTTCTCAGCGAGGTCGGTATTGTTCATGGGCTATATCCTGTGTCGTTGGACGGCGGGCATAGACGAGGGCGCAAGCCAACGTCCAGCCAGGACGCTATCGCTTTTTGGCAGTCTATTGGCTTCATCGTCCTCCCAGGCCTTGCTTGCCTTTGCGGGGCCTGACATTCGGGATGCCCGATCCCATCTATGGCATCTATGCCATCCAAGACGACGCATGATGGAGACCAGAATGGCTACGGCGCCCAATGATGCCCTGATTGTCATATGTCCGGCTTGCGCAACGGCGAACCGGTTGCCCCGCGAAAGGCTGGCCAAGGGAGGAACCTGCGGCCGATGCAAGCGCCCCCTATTCTCTGGGGAGCCCGTCAAACTGACCGCAGATAATTTCGACGCGCATGCCGCGCGGTCCGACATTCCCCTGCTTGTCGATTTCTGGGCGAACTGGTGCGGCCCCTGTCGTCAGATGGCCCCCGCCTTCAGCGCCGCGGCCGGACAACTTGAACCCTATATGCGCCTTGGGAAACTCGATACCGAGGCGCATCAAGCGATCGCGGGTCGCTATGCCATCCGGTCCATTCCCACGATGATCCTGTTTCGGGGTGGCCGCGAAATTGCGCGGCAATCGGGCGCTATGCCGCAACAGGCCATCGTTGCATGGGCGCGCGAGGCGGCACGACCGGCGTGAGCCGGGAGCCCGCCACCCACCCGGCGACGCCCGATGGCCGTTATTTCGTCGTGCGCGGTCGCCTGTGGCGACTGTCCAATCCCGCGTTGGACGAGGACGTTCGCGCCACCCTGGTATCGGATCTGATGCAGGCGCGTAGAGCCGTGCGCGACGCCCGTAAAAACGGCGATGTATCGGCCGAGCGTGAAGCGCATGCGGCGGCGGACATTGCCAAACGCGGACTTGGCGAGCGTGGCTCAGTCTGGTGGACTGATGGCGCACCTGACTATAATCGCCATATGGCGCGCAATACGCCCTATGCTGACTGGTTTGCAGCCCTCGACTGACGCGCCTTGCGCACCGGCTTGTTGGCCAGCTCAATCCAAACTGGAGCATGGTCGCTCGTCTTTTCCCATCCGCGCGGCGCTGTATCGACCTGCGCCCATTCAAGCTTGCTGCGTGCCTTTGCGTTGAGCAGAATATGGTCGATCCGAAGGCCCGCGTTGCGCTCGAACGCCCCGCGCCAATATTTCCAGAAGGTGTAGATGGTCTCATCAGGATGCAATTCGCGCAGAGCGTCGCTCCATCCCTGCTCCAGCAGATGGCGATAGGCGTCCCTCACCTCCGGCGCGAAGAGCGCATCGTCCCGCCACCGCTCGGGCGCATAAACATCCAGATCGGTTGGCATGACGTTGAAGTCCCCGGCGACCACAACCGGCGCATCGAGATCGACGAGCAAGGCAAGGTGATCATGAAGCCGCTCGAACCAGCGCAATTTGAAGTCGAACTTGGGTCCAGGGCGTGGATTGCCGTTGGGTAGATAAAGACCAGCAACCAGGACCCCGGCAACCGCCGCTTCGATGTAGCGGCTTTGCGTATCGTCCGGATCGCCGGGCAGGCCGCGGCGCGTCTCATGGATATCACCGACACGGCTCAGGATCGCAACGCCGTTCCATTGGCTTTGCCCATGCCATATCGCGTCATAGCCTGCGTCGCGGATCGCTGTTTCGGGAAATTTGCCCTGCGGCGCCTTCAGTTCCTGCAGACAGACGATGTCGGGCTCGGCTTCGCCCAGCCATCTTAGCAGGACAGGCAGGCGCCCGTTAATCCCGTTCACATTATAGGTGGCGATCTTCATCGTTGCGTTGACCTAGCTGGCGCGGGAGAGGCATGGGAATGGTTATAAGCCATGGATGATCCACACATCCCTGCGATCAGCCTGGCGCGTCGAGCGCCAACAAATCCTGCTCCTCTGGATGGCGATCAAAATAGCCGGCGACGAATTCGCATAGCGGCACGACCTTCAATCTCTTCTCCCGCACGTCCGCCAACGCGCCGGCGATCAGCTTACTGGCAATGCCTTGCCCTTCCAGCGCCTCAGGAACCTGCGTGTGCGTGAAGATCAATGCGCCATCGCGCCGTTCATAGGCCGCAATAGCCGTGCTACCATCGACCTTGAGTTCATAGCGGCTCTCGCCTTCATTATCGCGGACGTCCTCGTCTCAGCCATAGTCGGTTCCTCTTTCTTTCGGGTCATATGCATCGGCGATTTTCGCAGAGCCGGTCGATAGATCGAACAGATGGACAATGGCGCGGTTCCGCTAGAGCTGTCTGCTGACGAATGTGGCCTGGCCTTTGCGTTCCGATGCCGTGGCAGCCACAAGCCTTGCTGGAAAAAGCCGAGCTGCAGCGCTCATGAACAGCAGCTTCACCCGTCATTCATCGCAACATGCTATTTCATGTTCTGTCGCTTCTTCCCCCCTTTGGAGCGGCACCTCCCTGAACTTCGGTCCCGCCGCGAGCCTTGCTCTGGCGGGGCTTTTTTTATGCGTCCCCTGCTTTCATCACGATCGCCTTTTGGGTGTCACCTTGATGATTGCTTGTCTGTACGCGACCACCCATAGGGTCCAAATGGACCAAGAGACTTCCGAGCTCATCATGCGTGTCATCGCGCGCGCGCCGCAATGGCTTCGCCACGACCTGTCGTCAAAGGACCTCAACGCCCGTGGACGGGCCGAAGAAACACTCGCCGCCATGATCGTCGATGCGCTGTCGCACGGAACGCCGCTGGAGCCGGAAGGTTAAGCTTCGCGTGGGACCCTCCCATGGAGCATCTGTTTCGATGGGACGCCTTCTCCTCCCTGCCCTGCTTGTCGCCGCTGTTCCGACCGCAGCCTGCGCATCGGACAGCGAGCAGCTGACCATATATTGCGACGGCGGTCGAACCTTCCTTGCCAAGATCAGCCGGGATGGCGCGCTCGTAACGATCGGGAGACGGACGGTCGCGCTCAGGCCACGGGACTCATCGCTTGGGCGACGGTTTGAAGCAACAGGCGCTGCCCTGATCATAGATGGCGAGATGGTCGCTTTGGTACTCGATAACGATATCGATTTTCGAAACTGCCGGGTGAACCCGCCTGGTTCCTAGCTTCGGAACGCCGGATGAACGTCACCAGCCTGATCTCTCCTGTTTCGAGTGCTGGTAAACAGACATCTGCTTCTCTTTGATGGTCCCCGATTCGGAATGCGAACACGGCGAACAGCGACCGAATGATTTGGCGATTTCGATTCGGGCATCGCCCCTCGATTTTCTCTCGCGCTCGATATTTTGTGAACTCACGATCGCGTCGCGAAACGATTCAGGGAATCCATGACGTTGGATCCGTCGGATGCCCCAAGCAGGACCTCGTTCACCCCGAAACATGCGCTCGACTAACTTGACAGTCCGGGGAGTCATGGAGAACAGGAAGGGAACACACTGTTAGACCGATGAGACCAAGGAATGCCCCGCAATGCCATCCTCGAGGATTTGCGTTCGTCGATCGCCCATGTGACGGGCGATGGGCGCCGTCATGGCGTCCATCCTTTCGGCCTTGACGATATCGACGATCATCTGCCCGGAAATGGTCTTGCAACCGGCGCATTGCATGAGGTTCTGGGCTCTCCCGACATTTGCGACGACGCAGCCGCAACGATATTCATCGCAGGCATATTGGCGCGCATGGAAGGCCCGGTTTTCTGGTGTCTGCGCTGGCGCGATTTGTTCACCCCTGCCCTCGACCTTGCAGGCCTTCATCCTGACCGCCTGACCATCGTCGAGCCTGGCGATGACAAGGGCGCGCTGATCGCGATGGAAGATTGCCTGCGCGTGGCTGGCGTCGCCGGCGTTGTGGGCGAGGTCTCAAAGCTCTCGACGACCGCGTCGAAACGGCTTCAGCTTGCTGCCGAAGGGTCCGGGGTGACTGCGTTCATCCTGCGTCGCGCCGCCAAGGCGGACGCACTGATCGAGGGCTCTGCAGCACAGACCCGATGGCGTGTTACGGCATCACCGAGCGCAGATCTGGGCATCCCTGCCCTTGCCCGCCCGCGCTGGTCGGTCGCGCTCGAGCGCGTCCGCGGCGCAGAACCTAAAAGCTGGATAGTGGAGGCCTGCGATGCGCAGGGTCGTCTCGCTCTACCTGCCATACTGGTCGACAGACCGGATCAGCAGGAAGCGTGGCGTATCGCCGTCTGAGGCGAACGCAGCGCCATCCCGGCCGCCGCTTGTCACGGCCATAGAATCGCACGGTCGCAAGCTGATCGCGGCGGTGGACGTGCTTGGCCGCAGCCTTGGCATCACGCCCAGCATGAGCGTCACCAAGGCAAGGACCCTGGTGCCCGATCTTGACGTGCTCGATGCAGACGAAGCGGCCGACGCGCAAGGGCTTGAGCGGCTCGCCTTGTGGGCAGGGCAGCGCTACGCCCCCTTCGTCGCGGTCGATTACCCCGATGGCCTATGGCTCGACATCAGCGGATGCAGCGAACTGTTCGGCGGCGAGGAAGCGCTGGTCAAGGACCTGTTCCGCCGGGTGAACGGCTCGGGCCTTACAGCACAGATCGCTGTTGCTGACACGGCAGGCTGCGCGCATGCGGTCGCGCGCCATGTCCCTGCCGGTCGCCCGGTTATCATTGTTCCTGGAGACCAGAAGAAGGCGGTCGGCCTCCTACCCCTTGCCGCCCTGCGCATCCCGGCAAAAGTGGCAAGCGATCTGCACAAGATGGGCTTCACCCGGATCGAGCAACTCATTGCCGAGCCGCGCGGTCCCATTGCGCGCCGCTACGGACATGAACTCTACCGCCGCCTCGACCAGGCCCTTGGCCATGCGCCAGAGGCGATGGCCCCGATCTTCCCGCCGTCACTGCCCCAGGCGCGCCGCGGGCTTCTTGAACCCATCGGTACGGCCGACGCCATCGCGAAGGTCATCGGCGATCTCACCGACGACATTTGCGCTGCGTTGATGCGGGACGGTACCGGCGCGCGGCGCCTCGACCTCCATTGCGAACGGGTCGATGGCCAATATCAGTCCGTCAGGATCGGGATGGCATCTCCTACAAGGGATGCCCGGCATCTGACAAAGCTCCTGGTTCCCAGGATCGAGCGGATAGATCCAGGCCTTGGGATCGAGACCATGATCCTGATCGCGCCGATCGTCGAACCACTCCGCAGCGCACAGGCTGATCTTGCAGGCGATACGCATCGCGGCCCGGACCTTGGTGCCCTTATCGACGCGCTGGCGAACCGTTTCGGCTATGACCGGCTGTACGGCACGACGCCCTGCTCGTCCGCCATGCCCGAACGCACGGTCAAGCGAACAATGGCGCTGCGCGAGGGTGCGGATCGGCGCTGGAACGCTGTCCTGCCGCGCCCGGGCCGCATGATCGACCCGCCTGAGCCGGTCCAGGTGATCGCGATGATGCCGGACCATCCGCCTGCCCAGTTCGTCTGGCGGGGCAAGCGGCGCAAGGTAGTTCAGGCCGATGGTCCCGAACGCCTCCAGGGCGAATGGTGGCGCGCCAAGGGCCTGGAAGCCGACAGCCCCTATCTCGTGCGCGACTATTTCCAGGTCGAGGTCGAAGGTGGCGGGCGCTACTGGCTGTTCCGCTTGGGCGACGGCCAATGGTCGTCGACCGGACCCATGGCCTGGTTCATCCATGGCGCCTTCGCATGAGCCTTGCCGATCAGCGCTATGTCGAGTTGCAGGCGACGAGCCATTTCAGCTTCCTGCGCGGTGCATCCTCGCCTGAGGAACTGCTGACCGCAGCTGCCATGCTGGGCATGCCTGCCATCGGCATCGTGGATCGCAATAGTCTGGCGGGATTGGTGCGCGCCTGGGACGCTGGCCGTTCGACGGGCGTGCGCGTCATCAACGGCTGCAGGCTGGATCTTTCCTGTGGCACCGGCCTGCTTATCTATCCCACCGATCGCGCAGCCTATGGTCGCCTTTGCCGGCTATTGACGCTCGGCAAATCGCGCGCCGGCAAAGGAAGCTGCGAACTCCATTGGGATGATGTCGCGACATGGAGCGAGGGGCTGATCGCCATCCTTATCCCCAATAGCGATGACGCAAAAACGCAGGCGGACCTCGTCAGCGTCTCATCGATCTTTCAGGAACGCAGCTACCTCGCGCTGACCCTACAGCGGCAACCCGGCGATGCGTTGCGGTTGCGGCGCCTGACACAGATGGCACAGCAGGCGCGCGTCGCGACCGTCGCCACCGGCGATGTCCTCTACCACACGCCCGAGCGCCGGATGCTGCAGGATGTGGTGACCTGCATCCGCGAGAAATGCACGATCGACGATCTGGGCGAGCGACGCGAGCAGATCGCAGACCGGCACCTTAAGGACGCCGACGAGCTGGACCGGCTGTTCGTGCGCTATCTTGGGGACACAGGGCCAGTTCGGCGAAGTGTCGCTATCGCCGAGCAATGCCGCTTTTCCCTTGAAGAGTTGCGCTATCAATATCCCGATGAAATCGGTAAAAGCGGGCGTACACCGCAGCAGGAACTTGAGCGCCTTACCTGGGCAAAAGCCCCTGCCCGCTATCCAGACGGCATCGACGACAAGACAAGGGCCCAGCTGGAGCATGAGCTGCGTCTCATCGCCCAGCTCGATTACGCACCCTATTTTCTGACGGTCCACGCGATCGTCGATTTTGCGCGCTCGAAAGACATTTTGTGCCAGGGCCGGGGATCGGCCGCGAACTCGGCGGTCTGCTACTGCCTTGGCATCACCTCGATCGATCCGGTGCGCACCGAACTGCTGTTCGAACGGTTCGTGAGCGCCGAGCGACGCGAGCCGCCCGATATCGATGTCGATTTCGAGCATGAGCGGCGCGAGGAGGTGATCCAATGGATCTACGAGACCTATGGCCGCAACCATAGTGCGTTGACTGCCGTGATCTCCCGCTTCCGTACCAAAGGCGCGATCCGTGAGGTCGGCAAGGCGCTTTGCCTGTCGACCGATGTCACCGACGCGCTGTCAGGACAGGTCTGGGGCTGGAGCCGCGAGGGTGTGCAAGACCGCCATGTCGCCGAGCTCAATCTTGATATGACCGATCGCCGCCTTGCCCTCACGCTGGAGCTGTCGCGTCTGCTCATGGATACGCCGCGCCATTCCTCGCAGCATCCCGGCGGCTTCGTGCTGACCCGCGACCGGCTCGACGAGTTGGTGCCGATCGAACCTGCCCGCATGGATGATCGCCAGATCATCGAATGGGACAAGGATGATATCGACCTTATGGGGTTTATGAAGGTCGATGTGCTGGCATTAGGCATGCTCAGCTGCATGCGACGCGGCTTCGATCTCCTGCGCGAGGAGAAGGACATCCACCTCGACCTAGCCACGATACCGGCCGAAGACCCGGCAACCTATGCGATGATCCGCAAGGCTGACACGCTTGGCGTCTTCCAGATCGAAAGCCGGGCGCAGATGGCGATGCTGCCCCGTATCAAGCCAAGGACATTCTATGACCTGGTCGTCGAGGTCGCCATCGTTCGGCCCGGCCCCATCCAGGGCGACATGGTCCACCCATATCTAAGGCGCCGCGAAGGCAAGGAAAAGGTCAGCTATCCCAGGCCGGAGCTGCGCCGGGTCCTTGAAAAGACGCTCGGCGTCCCGCTCTTTCAGGAGCAGGCGATGCGGGTCGCCATTGAGTGTGCCGGGTTCACCGCCAGCGAGGCGGACCTTTTGCGGCGGGCGATGGCGACGTTCAAGCTGACCGGCGGGGTCAGCCATTTTCGCGACAAGCTCATCGGCGGCATGGTCGAACGCGGCTATGAGCAGGCTTTTGCCGAACAGACCTTCAAGCAGATCGAAGGCTTTGGCTCCTATGGCTTCCCCGAAAGCCATGCCGCAAGCTTCGCGCTCATCGTCTATGCCTCCTCCTGGCTTAAATGCCATCATCCAGATGTCTTCTGTGCGGCGTTGTTGAACGCCCAGCCCATGGGCTTTTATGCACCAGCCCAAATCGTCCGCGACGCACGCGAACATGGCGTTGAGGTCCGCCCGGTCGATGTGAACCATAGTCGCTGGGACTGCACGCTTGAAGTGGGGAACCGGCGGTACAAGGCCGTGCGCCTTGGGCTGCGTATGGTCCGCGATCTTGCCAATCCGGACGGCGCGGCGATCGTCTCGGCCCGCGGCGCAGAGCCCTATGCTTCAGTGGAAGAAATCCAGCGCAGAGCCGGCGTGGGTGCTGGTGCGCTCGATCGGATCGGCGATGCTGATGGCTTCGGCTCGCTCCGGCACAGCCGTCGCACTGGCCTGTGGGATGTGAAAGGGTTGCGCGACAGCCCCCTGCCCCTTTTTGCCGCAGCAGACGAGCGCGAGGGGAAGCTCCGCGCCGAAGCGGTCGAACCCGAGGTCGCGCTCTCGCCGATGGCGGAAGGCCAGGAGGTAGTGGAAGACTATCGCAGCTTCGCGCTATCGCTCCGCGCCCATCCGGTAACCTTTCTCAGGGAGGATTTGGCAGCGAGGAAGATGGTCCCGTGCGCGGCGCTTTCTGACATCCGCGATGGTCGCTGGGTCAATCTTGCAGGGATCATCATGGTGCGGCAGCGGCCCGGCTCTGCCAAGGGTATCATGTTCATCACCATCGAGGACGAGACCGGGATCGCAAATCTTGTAGTGTGGACCAAAGTGTTCGAGGCCAATCGCGGCACTGTCCTTGGCGCATCCATGCTCGGCGTGCGCGGTCAGGTCCAGAAAGAAGGCGAGGTCATTCACGTCATTGCCCAACGGCTCGAAAATCTGTCTGGATTACTGGCAAGCGTGGGCGAACGGAGCGATCTTTCCAACGTCTTCCGCCCGGCGCGCGGCGATGGCGCGAAGAGTGGCGGCGGACCTGATCCCCGGGACCCGGACAGCAAATTGCTCGGTCGAAAAGCGCGTGAGATATACATCCCTGACCTGCGGCTGGGATCAGGCATCATGCCCGGGAAGCCGACCGAGGGCATCGAGGTGAAGCCAAGAAATTTTCGGTGAGAATGTCAACATCGACATCGGCTCAGACAAAAATCGGAGGGCGTGATAGAGCAGTTTTGCGAGATTTCTCGTCGCCAGATCTGCTTGATTAGCCTTTTGTAGCTGCCGACCCGCGCGATCTAATCAGAACCCGATACGGAAGCCTACCGGTGTCGACCCATGCCGGACGCTCAGCGCCCGATTTTCTATCTCCAGCAGCAGACGTTCCGCTTTTCCGACGGATGTCGACCAACATACGCCGTTCACTTATGCGGGACGCTGCGATCACGATCGCTCTCGACCATGAGGATCGCGTTGATTGTCCGTAGCTGCTCGGCCAGCACGCCGGCGCCATCAGCGAGCGCGTGATTATGGTGCGCGCAGTAGATGCGCTTGTTAACGCGGCGGCCACCCAATGCGGCGGGGAAGAGATGCTCGCGCGATCCGGCGGGCTCGGCACAGATGATGCATGTTCGTCGTGCCATGGTGTTCGCCTAGAGACAGCCCTCGACATATTCGATGCTGGGCGAACCAACTGAGATCCCACTGACTTTCCCGCCGTTTATCGAGAATTTGATGCCGCGTTCTCCGCCCGGTTCATAATAGAAGAGCTTTTTATCGGGCGGCTCGGAGTAGATGTCCGGCAGCTGCTTGAGCCCGGCATAGGCCTGGCGCACCGCCGCCTCAGAATCGCCGAGCTTCACTCCACGGTCAGTCATGAAGGTCGGTGCGGGAGGATCGAGATAGGCCTCGACCGTCGTCACCACCCCGCTTTCGACCAGCATCTGCAGATTCTTGGGTCCTCCGATTACCTCATAGGCAAGGCACGTCCCGTCGCCAGCCTCGGTGTAATGGCCATCGTCGCCGATTTTAAGGCCCGATGCCGCCTGCGCGCTGTCCGTCGTTACACCGGCCTCGATCCCGCCCCAGCCAAACGGCGTCAGCACTCGGCAAGTCATGCCTTTGCAGGCTGCGAGCGTCGTAGACGATGCCGACGGCGACGGCGCTGTCTTCGCAACTGGCGAGGGCGCGGGCTTGGGGAAGGCCGTTGGCGTGCTGGCGGTGGCTATGGGAGCCGGTGGCGCCTGTCGGTTCGCATAAGCGACAACCGTGATGACGGCTGCTATCGCCAATCCACCGATGAGCAAGCCCCGGTGCCGAGCCGAGGGCGGGTTCGGATTTGCCAAGGCCTCTCGAACCGGCGCGGTCTTTGGGGCTGCCGGCCCGAGCGTCTCGTCGTAGGCGCGGCGACGCTCAGCATCGCGCAAGGTGGCATAAGCTTCGTTGAGTTGCTTTGCGCGGCGCTCACCCTCGGCTTTCAGTCCGGTGAAGGTGTCAGGATGATATCGCCGCATCATCGCCCGGTAGGCGGCGTCGATGACCTCCTGCTCGGCGCTCCGATCGACCCCTAGAATCTCGTAATAGTTTGGCACGCGCACCCCCATTCAGGCAGATGAAACGAGAGGCACGGTCGAAGCAAGGCAAAGCTCAATCATGCGGTGCTATTCCGACCGAGAAGTCGATGACGCTAGCACCCGGCGCAGGCTTCTTGGGAGCCGCCGTTCCGGAACTGGCCCTTCGTAGTGATTCTGCGATGCCGTTCAGTAAGGCACTGGATGGCAGGATTGTCTCACTACACGGCGTTTGGCACTTAGGAAAACCGACCCATTCCGGCCACTCAGTCGCCGACTTTCCATACCCAGGTGCGGTCAGTCTGCTTTCCCATTCTGGACGCGCAAGACAGGCCTTTAGACGACTGTGTGGTAGGGGACGTAAGCCGAAGCTGCCGCTGGCTTTATTAAAAAGCCGGTGCCCGGTCATTAGCGCATTCGCCGATGCAGGGTCGCGTCGCCTTGAATGGTATCCTATGTGTCATGATCCAATCGAAATTCTATGCGTCATCGGTCGTCGGTTTGGTTGATCAGCGGCTGTCCGCGAGAACTCTGGACCCCTAGACGGCCTCGTTCGCTCCAAGCGTCGGTCTGCTCTCGGTCCTATGCGCCGTTCAGAACCGGCTTAGAGGAAGATTTCTCACGTTTGGCCGTCACCAGTTTATCAAGCAGATCGCCGACAGCTTGAAACGGACAAGGGTATTGGGCTACCGACGCCAGCGCTGGCTACAGATCATTATCCCCGAAGCCGATAGCGGGCACTTCGCGTTCAACCGGAACGGGACCATGCGCGAAGGGTTGTTGCCATAGACCGACAGGAGATGATCATGGTTGCACGACCCTATTGGAAAGGCCAGATCCGGCTCGCGCTCGTCTCCATCCCTGTCGAGATCTATTCCGCCACCAGAAGCGGTGCTACGATCGCTTTCAACCAGATCCATGAGCCTTCGGGTAAGCGTATTAAATATGAGAAGATCGTGCCTGGCATCGGGCCGATCGACCTGGACGACATCGTCAAAGGCTTTGAATATGCCAAAGGCGAATATGTGCTGCTGGACGAGAAAGAGATCGAAGGCGTCAAGCTGGAGAGCAAGAAGACGCTGGAGCTGACCCAGTTCGTCGATGCGCATGACATCGACATGATCTATTTCGAAAAGCCCTATTATGTCGTGCCCGCCGACGACCTGGCGGAGGAAGCCTTCATCGTCCTACGCGAAGCGTTGCGGCGCAGCCGGAAGGTTGGCCTTGGCCAACTCGCGATGCGCGGCCGGGAATATGTCGTCAGCATCAAGGCATGCGGGCGCGGCATGGTGATGGAGACGTTGCGGTATGCCGATGAAGTCAACAAAGCTGCGCGCTATTTCCACGAGATCGGCGATGGCGAGCCGGATGACGAATTGCTCGATCTCGCCACGACCTTGATCGACAAGAAGACCGGTAAGTTCCACGCGAGTGATTTTCACGATCGCTACGTCGATGCGCTGAAGGAGCTTATCGAGCATAAGAAGAAGGGCAAGACGCTTAACATCGACAGCGACGATGAAGGCGGTGCTGATCCACGTGGGAATAACGTCGTCGATCTGATGGCGGCACTCAAGAAATCCATCGGCCCGGCCAGCAAGGCCAAGGCGACGGCGAAGAAGCCAGCGGGCAAGGTAGCGGCCAAGAGCGACGCGAAGTCGGCAGGCAAGACATCCGCCAAAAAGCGGGCGTGACGGGGACGTCCCTGGATCATGAGTGACGCGACCAGGGATCAGACGCTGCGTGAAATGGCCGCCCATCGTGGTTTCAAGCTGGTAAAGTCCCGCAGGCGCAAGGTTGGTGCGGGTGATTATGGCAAATATGGGCTCACCGATGCGGGCGGGAAGCCTTTGCTCGGGGTTGGCGATGATGGGCTGACCGCCTCGCTGGAGGATATCGAAGCGTTTCTGCGCAAGGGCGCGACAAGCAGCTGGAAGGCATCGGCTCACGCCATGCCTGTATGTGCCGCACCGACAAGGAAAGCGACAACAGCGACGCATGAAAACGTCGAGCCCGCCCTCCGACCGCGCGCGAGGCGTTCCATCGGGCAGACGCCAACGCCCGCGAAGAAAATAGCGGCCAAGCCTGCGCCCACGCCCGAACCGGCCCCGCTCCGCATTCGCGCCGCCAAGCGGACCGATGCGGCAGGCATGGCGGTGCTGCTGCGCCAGCTTGCCCAAACGACCATCGATGAACACGGTGTCGCGCATAATCTTGAGCGGGTCAGGAAGGCTAGAGGCGGCGCGATCGTCGCTGTTCTGGAGGGGATCGTCGGTTGTTGCGGCTGGACGCTGATACCCACGCTTCACCATGGCCTGATCGGCCGGATTACTGTGTTGCTGGTGGATGGGGCGCATCGCCGCCGAGGCATCGCGACTGCCATGCTGGATGCTGCGACAACGGCGCTGCGCGAAGCAGGATGCACGCGGATCGAAGCGATGAGCGACATCGACATCAAAAATGCGCATAATTTCTTTCGGGCTTCGACGTTCGAGCAGACCAGCTACCGCTTCGCGCGCGCCATCGATGCGGAGGCGTGATCGTTTGCGATACCCCCGGAACGAGTTGGCACGCTTGCGGATTGAGGGGCAAAGCAACGGACCGAACCAACATGGCAAAGGCGCAGGACAAAAGCCCTAAAGACAGTCTCGACCTCTATCGGGCAAAGCGTGACTTCGCACGCACGGCCGAGCCTGCTGGTGCGGAGTTTCCGACGGCCGGCAACGGCTTTGTCGTCCAGAAACATGCAGCGTCGCGGTTGCATTATGACTTCCGGTTGGAACTGGACGGCGTGCTGGTTAGCTGGGCCGTCACCCGTGGGCCGAGCGCCAATCCCGACGACAAACGCCTGGCGGTGCGAACCGAGGATCACCCGCTTGATTATGCACGGTTCGAAGGCCTGATCCCCAAAGGGGAATATGGCGGCGGCACCGTCATGCTGTGGGACAATGGCACATGGGAACCGATAGCAGGTAAAGACCCGTGCAAGACACTGGCCGAAGGGCATCTCCATTTCATCCTGCATGGCCGCCGGATGCAGGGAGAGTGGGTCTTGTTCCGGCTCAAGCCACGCGGAAAGGAGCGCGGCGAAAACTGGATATTGCGCAAAGTCAGCGACGCTTTTGCCGGCGGGTCGGACGATCTGGTCAGTCACCATCTCACCAGCATCGACAGTGGCCGCACGATGGAGGAAATCGCCGCTGGCAAACCCATTTCCCAGCGCAAAGTCGCAAAGGCGAAGGCGACTGCGCGCGGGAATGCCAAGGGCGATGTCCCGCCGCCTTTTCAGCCTGTGCAACTGGCGACACTTGTCGACCATGTGCCTGCAGGCAGTCATTGGCTCCATGAGCTAAAATATGATGGCTATCGCACGTTGCTGGCCATCGGCGGCGGCAATGGCCGCGCCTATACACGATCCGGCCTCGACTGGTCCGATCGCTGTGCCGGGTTGATCGCCGACGCGACAAAGCTGGATGCATCAAGCGCCCTGATTGACGGCGAGGCCGTGGTGATCCTAGCCGATGGCCGCACCAGCTTTCAGGGTTTGCAGGCGGCGCTCAAGGACGATCCCGGAAAAATCGACTATATGGCCTTCGACTTGCTGGCATTGAATGGCGAGGATTTGACCGGGCGGCCCTTGCTTGAACGCAAGGCGATGCTCGCCACGCTGCTCGGCGATGGCGCGGGCCATATCCGCTATTCCGACCATATCATCGGGCGCGGCGAGCAGTTGTTCGAGCGCTTTTGCGGCGCGGGACTTGAAGGCGTCATCTCCAAGCGGGGGGATGCCCGCTATTCCGGATCGCGATCGAGCGGCTGGGTCAAGACCAAATGCACCCGCCGTCAGGAGTTCGTGATTGTGGGCTGGTTGCCCTCGGACAAGCAGCGCGGGTTCCGTTCGCTGCTGCTGGCCGTCCATGACAAAGGCACGCTTCGGTTCGCCGGGAAAGTCGGCACCGGCTTTTCAGCGGACGAGATGGAGCGGCTGCTGGCCTTGATGGCACCGCTAGCCCGGAAGACGCCGACGGTCGAGGCCCCGCGCGCGGCAGTACGCAACGCACACTGGATCAAACCGAAACTGGTCGCCGAGGTCGCCTTTGCGGAATTTACCGACGAAGGCGTGCTGCGCCATTCAAGCTATCTCGGATTACGCGAAGACAAGAAGCCGGAAGCGGTGGTGCTGGAGGTCGAAGCGCCCGTCGAACAGGCGACGCAGCCCGCCGCGACCAACGGCGTTAAGATCAGCAATCGCGACCGGGTAATCTTCCCGGAGGGCAAGCTCACCAAGGGCGAGCTAGCCGACTATTATGAAGCGGTAGCGGATATCATGCTGCCTTGGGCAGGCAGTCGGCCGATCAGCCTCGTGCGCTGCCCGCAAGGCCGCGACAAGAAATGCTTCTTCCAAAAACATGATGCTGGCAGTTTCGGCGACGACGTCAAACAGGTGGGCATCCTGGAAAAGGACGGCCATGAAGAACCCTATCTGTTCGTCGATACGCCCGCAGGGCTGCTGACCTGCGTTCAGATGGGGACGATCGAATTTCACGGCTGGGGTGCCCGGATCGAGGATGTCGAGAAGCCCGACCGGCTGGTGTTCGATCTTGATCCCGACGAGGGGCTGGCGTTCAAGGATGTGGTGTCGGCGGCCTTCCATCTGCAGGATATGCTGGTGCAGATGGGGCTCGTCACCTTTCCGATGATGACCGGTGGCAAGGGCGTGCATGTGATCGCGCCGCTGACCCCCAGCGCCGAGTGGCCGCAGGTCAAGGATTTCGCGCATCGTTTCGCCACCGCGCTGTCACAGGCCGACCCCGACCGATTTACGGCTGCGCTCGCCAAGGCGAAGCGGACGGGCAAGATCTTCATCGACTATCTGCGCAACCAGCGCGGCGCGACCGCCGTCATGCCCTATAGCGCACGGTCGCGGCCGTTCGCACCGATCGCGGTGCCGCTCAGCTGGGAGGAACTGCGCACGCTGGACGGCCCGGACCAATGGCATATCGGGGACGCAGGCGAAATGCTGAAGCGCGCCGCTTCCAAGGATCTGGCCCATTGGGGCAGAGCCGACCAGATCCTGCCCGATCTTTAGTCTGTTGCGGCCAAAGACGTCGTCATTCGGTGAACCGGGGCATGGCCAAGCCTAACGCAGGAACTGGCGGCCGGGGTGGCTCGTAATTCGACCTTCAGCCTTCGGAGCGACGGCGAAATGTCCGCTCGCCATTCATCAGCAAGGAGCCATCATGGCCGATCGCCTCACCCTGCAAGATCCACGCGACCAATATCCCAAACCGCCTTTCCCCAAGCAGCCCCAGCCAGCCCCAGGCATAGCGGCGCAGATGGACCCGACACCGGACCATGGCGAAGAGAGCTATGTGGGGTCGGGCAAGCTTAAGGGGCGCAAGGCGCTCGTCACGGGTGGCGATTCCGGCATTGGTCGGGCAGCGGCTATCGCTTACGCACGGGAAGGGGCCGATGTCGCCATTGCCTATCTGCCCAGCGAAGAGAGCGATGCGCAGGCCGTGATAGCTCTGATCGAAGCGGAGGGGCGCAAAGCCGTCGCGCTTCCCGGCGACGTGATGGATGAAGCCTGGTGCCGCCAGTTGGTCGACGATGCCGTCGCCGGTCTTGGCGGGTTGGACATATTGGTCATCAATGCGGGCCGTCAGCAGTTCCGGGACGATGTGCAGGTGCTGAGCTCAGATGATTTCGACCGCACGATGAAGACCAACCTCTATGCGTTGCACTGGATCGTGCAGGCGGCGGTGCCGCATCTGCCTGCCGGTGCCTCGGTCATCACGACCGCGTCGATCCAGGCCTATGATCCATCGGCCATCCTCCTCGACTATGCGACGACCAAGGCGGGGATAGTGGCCTATACCAAGGCGCTGGCCAAGCAACTGATCGAGAAAGGCATCCGCGCCAATGTCGTGGCGCCCGGCCCCTTCTGGACGGTTATGCAATCCACTGGGGGTCAGCCGCAGGAAAAGGTCACGAAATTCGGCGAGCAGAGCCAGTTCGGCCGCCCCGGCCAACCCGTCGAGATCGCGCCCATCTATGTGCTGCTGGCGTCGCAGGAGGGCAGTTATATCACCGGCGAGGTCTATGGCGTCACCGGTGGTGCGGGTATTGCCTGAACGGTGCGGTGTTGCCGACGTGCCCAAATCACCAAACATTGTCTGACAGCTGGTTGGCCACCGGCGCGTGCGATCCGTGTTAACAGGTGATCTCTGCCCTCGACCCGAATCAGCCGTTTGGCGACCAAATTTCTCATCGCAACAGCAGACCGTCCGCAATTCTATTTGTAAGCTCGCAAACTGCTGCAAAGCCGGACTGGCAGCTGCTCCGATTCATGCTGCAACGAAGCTGCTTTCTGGCTGACATTGAACCAGCGGCATCTCACTACAATCTCGCAATCAAAGATATTTCAGCCACCAGATATCCTTGCGGCGCTGCTTGAGCCGGGCGAACCATCTCGTTGGAAAATAGAGAACCGGGATCAATATAAACACCCAGATCCATACCCACCTCAGATTATCGACACCGAACACGGCGCCCTTCGTCGGGCCGTAAAGCAGCATCGCGATATTGTAGAGCAGCTTGAGCGTGTAGAGATGGAGGATGTAGTAGAACATCGGCGCGCCGCCCAGCATGGCGAGCGTCGGCATCATCTTGCTATCCTCGAACTTCTCGCACAGCGCCAGCAACAGGCATCCGGTGCCCACGGTCAGCATCAGGAAGAGCAGCGATGGCGGATATTTGGTGAGCGCGAGGAAGCTCATGACGGTTCGCAACGACGTGTCCGCGATGAACCAGGGCTTGTCGCCATAGAAATTGAGCGTGCGGATGAGCAGGAAGCCGACAAGCAGGCCCAGGCCAAGCATAGCCAGCCGCTTGATCCTTGGCTTGGGATCGGTGCCCCGCGCGAACCACGGACCGCAGGCATAGCCTAACAGGATGATGCCGATCCAGGGCAGCGCCGGATACGTCGTCTTGAACAGGATCCCGGCGATCTCGAATTTGTCGCGCTGATGGAGCATCGCCCATGGAATGAAGAAGGGAGAATCCGGGCTCAAGCGAATCGGATCGAGCAGATTGTGAAGGCAGACGATCGCCAAACCCAGAGCGAACTGCGCAGGGCGCGGCAGATGGAGCAGCGCCGCCAGCGCGATCATGCTGATGCCGATCGTATAGATCACCTGGAACCAGATGGTGGGGGGCGGGAATGTGTTGGCCTGTGTTGGCCAAGCGTAGCAGACAATCGTGAATTCCAGGAAGATCAGAAAAAGCCCGCGCTTCAGCAGGAACTCAGACACCTGAGCCCGACTATGCGACTGGCCGTAGAGCCATGCCGAAAGGCCGGTCAGCGCGACGAAAGTCGGCGCGCAGAAGGTGGAGAGCAGGCGCGTGAAGAAGAGTCCCGGATCGGTTATATTCGCGTCAACGGGATCTGTGACCTGCAAATGCAGGAACCATGTTTCGCGGACATGATCGACCAGCATGAACAGCATCACCAAACCACGCAGCGCGTCGATGGCGATCAAACGCGTGCGCGCCTTTGCAGCGGCGACAGGCGATGTCATGCCGGGGTTTAGGGCTGTAAGGGGCGCCTGGCCCGCAATGCTGTTCATCTGATTATCCCTCGCCTGGCTCTTCACTCACCCTTGGGCAGGAAGAGATCCTTGTAGAAGCCGACCGTCTTGACGGTGACGGTGATCGGCGTTTCGCCCTTGTTGCGGAAATACCAGCCATGGGTGCCATCGAAGGGCGCAGTGAAGTCGCCCTGACCGCCGGTAAGTTCGAGTTCCTTCCAATAGTCGGTGAAGGAGCCGTCGGTGACGCCGGTTTTTTCGCCGTGCATTTCGGCCTTCACCGGACCACCTGTCGACTTCCACTGGAAGATGAAGCTGTCACCCTTGACCATGTGCGCCTTCACCTCTTGCCCGCTATGAGGTGCCAGAGTGATGGTCATCTCGTCCTGTCGCCATGCGGCCGACTTGGCGATGGTCGCCTTGGTCGGAATCGCGATGTCGGTTGGGCCGGCAGCTTCCGGCGCGGGCGCGGGGGCTGTTTCGGCCGCTTCGCCGGTGACCATGCCGTTGAGGCCAAGCGCCGTGCCGACGCCGGTGGGGTCGATGCCATATTCGGCCGGCAGCACGAACAAGGTGAGAATAGCAACGGCCGCGATGGCCGCGCCGCCGGTCGCCTTGGCAAGCGTGGAAGGCGAGGGCTTGATCGAGGTCGGAAGTGCGGAAGCAGTTTGCATGGTCATGTCAGGCACCCTGGGTAAAATAGCCGGCCAACTGGAAGCCGATGAGGACGAAGCCGGCGGTCATGAGCGCGGCGTTGGCGACGGTGGCCGTTCGGTTGAAACTGGACGACATGCGCCACAGGTTCATCAGCAGGAGGATCACGGTCAGCGCCATGAACTGGCCCATCTCAACGCCCACGTTGAAGCTGATGAGGTTGGGGATCAGCCCGTCCTTGGCCAGCGTCAGTTCCTGGATCTTGGTGGCCAGGCCAAAGCCATGGAAGAAACCAAAGATCAGCACCGCCGCCTTGGGATTGGGCGATACGCCGAACCAGGTCTTGAACCCGTCCAGATTATCGATCGCCTTGTAGACGACCGACAGGCCGATGATCGCGTCGATGATGTAAGGGTTGGCGCGAATGTCGAAGATCACGCCCAACAGCAGCGTGGTGCTGTGGCCGATCGCGAACAGCGTCACATAGGCGCCGACGTCCTTCAACCGATAGAGGAAGAAGATGACCCCGGCCAGGAACAGCAGATGGTCGTAGCCGGTGACCATGTGCTTGGCCCCCAGATACATATAGGGGATGATGTTGACGCCTGACGCACCTTCGATGAAGGCCTTGTCATTCTCGTTGACGCCATGCGCCCAGAGCGTCGCGCTCATGAACGCCATGGCCAAGCCCAAAAGCAGCAGCACGATCCGCCGCAATATCTGGGGTTGGAGCGGAAACCGGATCGCGCTGTGCATGTCGGCGCCTTTACTTGGTCTGGAACGTCGCGAAGATTTTCGCGCCGCTCTTGTCGATCAGGGCCACAACGAGTTTCGCGCCCTTGGCCGCCTTGAAGCCGGCAGCAGTCAGCTTGTTGCCCCCGGCAGGCTTGAGCGCCGCTTCGGTCTTGGCGCTCCCTGCCGTCTGGGTGAGCTTGGCGGTGTAACCGGCGGCAGGCACCGGCTCATCTTCTTCGCTCAGATAGACGTCGACACCCTTGGGGCCGGTCACCAGTTCGATCAGGGTTTCACCCGACATATGTACGAGGCCGCCATGTTGCGGCTTCATGCTGCCATGCGCGAAGGCGGAAGCGGGCAGCGCGGCAAGTGCCAGGGCAGCAAGCCCCGTGCGGAAAAGATCGATCTTCATAATGCATGTCTCCAATGGATTGGCCGAAAGGCTTATTCGGGCAGGTGAGGGAGGACGAAGGACAGCGAGGCGCGATATTCCTCATGATCGACCTTCTTGTCGGTCGCCTGGCCAACATAGATCGCCATCAGCACGTTGATGCCCTGGTTGCGCAGCTTGATCGTGGCGGTGCCATCAGCGCCGGTCTTGGCCGGGGCGACTTCGTCGGGATCGTTGACATAATCCTGCATCACGGTGGCACCGGCGACAGGCTTGCCCTTGTAATAGACGCGCACCTTCATCGGCTCGCCCATTTTCTAGGGAATGGCAAGGTCGGCGGGCACGACCTGAAGCGTGTGGCCCTCGAACAGCGGCACCGGCTTGGTCGGCACTTGCGTCAGATGGACCGCATATTTGAAATTATGCTCGGCAAGCGTCGCGTTGGGGACTTCGTCGCGGCCCTTGTTATGCCACTCTCCGTCCGGGGTCTTGCTCCAATAGCCATAATCCATGGTGGCCGCGACGGCCGCGACCGGTTCGTCGCTGTCGACGACCGGGATTGCACCGGCGGCGCGAAGAGAGGTGGTGACGGGTGCCCAATCGCTGTCATAGCCGGTGACCGTCTTGACCAATGGCAAGCGCTTGACGGCGTCCAGATCGTCGGCGCCAACGCCATAGACCAGCGCCAGTTGGCGCGCCCGCTGCGCGAACCAGATGCCGTGCGCACCGACCGGCGCGGTTGCCGCCAGCAACGTGCTTACACCCAGTGCGACGGATAATGTTCGAACCAGTCTCATACGAGTCTCCAACCTATTCAATTTTCCAATTCTTCAGCCATCATGCGGCACAAGGCCAAGTGATCACTGAAATGCGTTAGGTCATATTGGTAATGATGCGCGACTTTTAGGGCGTTTCCGCACGATTTTTCAAATGCCTGGGAAGTAGAAAGCCCCGGATATTTCTTATTGATCTTCTCCCATAGTCTCGCATTTGTTCGGTCTGCATAGGCACGACATTGCCCCCTGACTGCGTCCCGGTGCAGGCCGTAATAATAGCGAAGGCTATGCTGCGGGCCTCGTCGCTCGCGCACATGGCCTTCACCAGCCGTTTTCCAGCATGCCGCAAAGACGCTCTGAGCATGCGTTGTCGATCCAACGACGGGAGCAGCTTTCTCCTGTATCCCGCCACAACCGCTGATCATGAGCGCAGCGATCAACAGTCCCGCGGCTTGCAATCCGGGGCCATTGCGCCGCTGGTCACGTTGCGTTTCCATCTCGCGTGCAGCCATTGTCTTGGCTCCCCAAATTCGTATCGACATTGAGAGGCGTAGGATGTGGTTTGAATGCCATTTCGCGGAATAATCCTCCGAATTCCTCGCATATTCCGTATCAAATCGAATGTTTTCGGCGTTCGCTCACAGGCTTTGTAAAAGACATGGAATCGGGCGTTACAAGCGTCCGATTCCAGATCATTTTCACGGCTCAAGCGGCTGCGAACGGGCCTTTTTCCGAGAACTTCGCCACCTTGCCGCGAGCGCCGTTATTGCGGGAAGCACAAGCAATGTGAGCGCGGTCGAGGTGATAAGTCCGCCGATGACCACTGTCGCCAAGGGCCGCTGAACCTCCGCCCCCGTGCCGGTGGCGAGCGCCATCGGCACGAAGCCAAGACTGGCGACCAACGCCGTCATCAGGACCGGCCGGACACGCTCCATTGCCCCCCCGATAATGGCGTCATCCTCGCTTGCGCCATCTTCGCGATGCTTGCCGATGGCGCTCATCATGACCAGACCATTCAGCACCGCGACGCCGGACAGCGCGATGAAGCCGACCGCTGCCGTGATGGAGAAGGGGATGCCGCGCAGCAGAAGTGCGAACACCCCGCCCGCCAGCGCCATCGGCACCGCGCTGAACACGATCGCCGCCGGAATGAAGCCGCCCAGCGCCATATAAAGCAACGCATAGATGGCGAGGAAGCAGATCGGCACGACCAGCATCAACCGCAAACGCGCCGACTGCAGGCTTTCGAACGTCCCGCCCCATTCGGTATACATGCCTGACGGGAGTTGCATCTGGCCGATCGCCTTTTGGGCTTCCTCGACGAAGCCGCCAAGGTCGCGACCACGGACGTTGACCTGAACGACCACCATCCGTTTGCCATTTTCGCGGCTGATCTGGTTCAACCCCTGCGTATAGCTGAACCGGGCCACCTCCCTTAGCGGAATGGAGCCTGCCACCTGACCATCGGCCGCAGGCAGCATGACCGGGATCGATCCCAGCGTTTCGACATCGTCCCGCTGCGCATCGGGCAAGCGCACCACCACCGCGAAGCGGCGATCGCCCTCGAACAACAGCCCCGCTTCCCGGCCACCCAGCGCGGCAGAGACAGTGTTGGCCACTTCCTCCACCGAGAGGCCGTAACGTGCTGCAGCCTGCCGATCGATCTTGACATCGAACGTCGGCGCGCCGTCGGTCTGTTCGGCGCTGACATCGCCTGCGCCCGGAATCCCGCGCAGTACGCCAGCGATGCGACGAGCCTGCTCGCTCATCGCCTCCAGATCGTCACCATAAAGTTTGACCGCGACGTCGGCGCGCACGCCGGCGATCAGTTCGTTGAAACGCATCTGGATGGGTTGCTGGATCTCCGTCCGATTGCCGATGAGCGGCTTCATGCGCTCTTCGATACGTCGCAGGATATCTTCCTTCGACGTCACCTCGGCCGGCCATTCGCTTTCCGGCTTGGGAATGACATAGGTGTCCGACGAGTTTGGCGGCATCGGGTCGGTGCCAAGGTCGGCATTGCCGTTCTTGGAAAATACCAGTTCCACCTCGGGCAGCGTCTTGAGCGCATTCTCGATCTGAAGCTGCATTTGCGTCGATTGGTCGATCGAGGCGGATGGCACCCGGAAGTTGGTGACCGTGATGTCCTTCTCGTCGAGCTGGGGCATGAACTCCTCTCCCAGCAGGCCGAACGCCAGAACGGCAGCGAAGAAGATGCCCGCACCGGCCGCGACGAACGGCACCGGCCGCGCCACTGCCTTGTCGAGGAGCGGCGCATATTTCTCCTTAAACCAGCGGATCGGCTTGACTTCGGTTTCACTGACCTTGCCGCTGACGACGATCGCGATCATCGCCGGCACGAAGGTGATCGACAGGACGAACGCCGATGCAAGCGCCAGCATCAAGGTTGTCGCCATGGGCGCGAAGGTCTTGCCCTCCACCCCCTGGAAGGTCAGCAACGGCACGAAGACGAGAAAGATGATGAGCTGGCCAAAGACGGTAGGCCGGACCATTTCCTTGGCCGCATCGATCGTTTCGCTCATCCGCTCGTCCAGCGTCAGCAGACGACCTTCATGTTCCTGTCGCTCGGCCAGACGACGCAGCGCATTTTCCACGATGATGACCGCGCCATCGACGATAAGTCCGAAGTCGAGCGCGCCCAGGCTCATCAGATTACCCGATACGCCAAGGGCGTTCATGCCGGATGCCGTCATCAACATGGTGATCGGGATCACTGCAGCCGTGATCAGCGCCGCGCGGATATTGCCGAGCAGCAGAAACAGTATGACGATGACCAGAAGCGCGCCTTCGATCAGATTCTTTTCGACGGTGGCAATGGTGGCGTTGACCAGCTTGGACCGGTTGTAGACCGCCTCGGCAAAAACATCTGGCGGCAGCGATTTGTTGATATCGACCAATTTGTCGGCGACGCGGGTAGCCACGACCCGGCTGTTTTCGCCGACCAGCATCAAGATGGTGGAAATGACCGCTTCGGAACCCATGCGACTGCCCGACCCGGTGCGCACGGCGCCGCCGATCACGACGTCGCCTACATCGCGCACCCGCACCGGAACACCTGCCCGGGTGGCCACGACCGCGTCCTGAATATCCTCGATCGACTTCAGCCGCGCGTCGGCGCGGACGAGGAAACTTTCCCCGGCGCGGCGCACATAGTTGGAGCCAGCCGACACATTCGCCCGCTCCAAGGCGTCTGCCAGTTCGGTAATCGACAGACCATAGGTGGCAAGCGCGTTCAGCTTGGGCTCGACCAGATATTGTTTCACATAACCGCCGTTGGAATCGACGCCGGCAACGCCCAGAACATTGCGCATTTGCGGGCGAATGATCCAATCCTGCACCGTGCGCAGATAGGCGGCCTTGGCCAGTTCGGTCGTCAGCCGCTCGCCCTCGGGCGTCAGATAGCTGCCGTCCGACTGCCAGCCTGGTTTTCCATCTATGGCCTTTACGCCTTTGCCGTCGGGATGGCGGAAGGCGACCGAGTAGAAAAAGATCTCGCCAAGGCCGGTGCTGAGCGGCGCGAGGTTGGGTTGGACGCCGTCGGGCAGGCTGTCCTTGGCCTGGGCCAGGCGCTCTGTGACCTGCTGACGGGCAAAATAGACGTCGGTGCTGTCGGTGAATACAGCCGTGACTTGGCTGAAGCCGTTCCGCGAGAAGGACCGCGTCATTTCAAGGCCGGGAATGCCGGCCAATGCCGTTTCGACGGGGAAAGTGACCTGTTTCTCGACGTCGACCGGCCCCAGCGAGGGCACGAATGTACTGATCTGCACCTGTCGATTGGTGACGTCTGGCACGGCATCGATCGGCAGCTTAGTGATCTGCCATCCGCCAAAGGCCACGACCAGTAGCGTGAGAAACGCCACCAGCCATCGCATCCTGACGGACAGGCTGAGAATGCGCCCGATCATTCTGCCGTTTCCTTCTCAAGTTCGGCTTTGAGGAGGAAGGCATTGGTTGTGGCGATCGGCGTCCCCGCCTTGAGGCCCGCGGCGATCGACACCATGCCGCCGCTGCGACTGCCGATCTGGACCGGCTGCGCCTTGAACCCGGATCGGGTGCGGACGAAGACGACATCATGGTCGCCGATCGTCTGCACCGCGTCCTGCGGCACGGTGACCCCGCCGCCAGCGACGCCGACGTCGCCCGTGGCGAAGATGCGCGCCTGCACCAGTTGACCCGGCGCGACCATGCTTGCGCCACTGCCGGGCGTGATGATGATGGTGGCTTGCCGCGTCTGGGCGTCGACGACCCCGGTGGCCGACCGGACCCGGCCTTCAAGCGTGCGGCCATCATTGGTCGCCAATTCAACCCGATCGCCGGCCTTCACCCGGCCAGCATCGCTGGGCGGGACGCTTGCTTCGATCTGGATGCGCCGCGGATCGGCGACCCTGAACAATTCCGTCTCTGCCTGCACATAGGCCCCAAGGCTTGCAGGGGCCGATGTGATCGTGCCGGACACGGCGCTGACCACGGCGACGGATCGCCCGTCGCCGGTAACGCGCGCCGCACGCGCTGCGGCCTCTGCCTGGCGCGCCTCGGCTTGGGCAACGGCAAGATTGGCCTGGGCGGTTTCGAAGTCCGCACGCGGTGAAACGCCCTGGTTGAGCAGGGTTCGTTCGCGGGCGAGTTGACGGGACGCCAGCGTCACCCGGGCGGAGGCGGTTCCCCTGTCCGCCGCGATGGTCGATGCGTCCCGGCTTTCGACCAGGGCAATCGTCTCCCCCGCCTGGACGCTATCGCCGATCCGCTTGAAGATGCGGGTGATGGTGCCGGGCGCCCTTGCGGTCAGCACGGCTTCCGCATCGGGGGTCGCCTCTACCCTCGCGCTGGACATTATGATGCCTGACAGCGCCGTACCCGCTGCGGGCGCGATAGTGATGGCCGACATCCTGATCCCTGCCGCATCGATATCGACGGTATCGGCTGAAGCCTCAGGCGCTGCCGCCTGGGTCTGCACGACCGGCGCGTCGGGCGCGGTCATGCGCGCCAGCCCGAAGCCTGCAAGAGCGGCAAGGATAAGACCGACCGCGGCGCCGGCATAAAGTCTGTTGTCAGGCGTCATTGGATCGGATCTCCGGAAATGGTGCTGCCCGTCAGACGGGCAAGGCGCGCGCGCGCTTCGAAAGCGGCTAGGCGCGCGTCGAGGACGCCGCCGCGCGTGATCGCAAGACCATGGCGCGCGGCGAGCAGTTCGATGATCGACGACTTGCCGGCTTCATAGGCGATGCGGGCCAGTCGATAGGTCTCGTCGGCGGTCGCCTGCGCGCCCAGCGCGGCGGTCACGCGCGCCATGGCGGCATGGAATTGGGCAGCCGACGCCTGCGCTTCCGCCCGCGCATCATTCTGCGCCATGGCAAGCCGCGCCTGCGCGGCGTCGGCTTCCGCGCGGGAGGCCGCTATGTTGCCGCGATTGCGATCGAAGATCGGGAGCGGCAAGGACAGGCTGCCCAGCAGCGCCGTGGCATTATCATATTCGAGGCGACGAACGCCGATACTGGCGGTGACGTCCGGCACGGCCCGCCGCTGCTCGGCTTTCAGCCGTCGATTGGCGGCTTCGCGCTCCGCCTGCGCGGCCAGATAATAAGGGCTGGCAAGAGGATCGACCGGTCCGACGGCAGGTGTCTTTGCCCCCAAGTCCAGCACGGATTGGGCCAGGCTCGCAAAAGGGGTTTGCGACCCCGTCAGGGCGGACAGGCGGGCAAAGGCCGCGATGCGATTGGCGTTCGCAAGGTGCAGCGCGGCCTTGGCTTCGTTGAGTGAGGTTTCTGCCTGGAGCGCCCGAAGCCTGGCTTCCTTGCCGGCATCGACGAGCGCCCTTGCGGCGCCCAGATCGGCCTCGCCCTCTTCGACCTCGTCCTGGGCCAGTGCGTTTCGGCTGTCTGCGGCTTCGGCCGCCGCGTAGGCCAGGGCCAGATCATAGGCATAGGCAGCGCGGGCGTCCTGATCGCGCGCCTTCGACGCGGTCACACCCGCCTCGCCAGCCTCGATCCGGGCGCCACGTTTGCCCCCCAGTTCCAGCGTGTGATTATATTGCAGCGTCGTTTCGGCCCGATCAAAGCCACGATAGGGCGAGGACCCTGTGACATTCTCGGTCATCAAACTGACGCTGGGATTGGGCCGCGCCCGCGCTTGCTCCGACAAGCCTTCGGCGCGCCGGATTTCAGCTTCGCTGAGCGCAAGGCGCGGCGCGTCAGCGCTCTGCCGCAATAGCGTTGCATAGGGCGGCGCGACTTGCGCGCACGCCGTCCCGGCAGCCGCCAGAAGGCACGTCGCCACGACCACGCCGGATACCGCGCAATGCGGCAGCCGGCCTCTAAAGGCTTTCATCAAATATTCCCCTGAACGAATGCGTAAAAACGGGCGCGACGAAACGCGCTCGCAATTAGATTCGTGGGGGGCGAAGCAAGGATTGCGGCCTGACCGACCCGATGTCATCGACCGGGACCACGCCCCAGGACATCGCAGACGAAATCATGGCCTGCGCGACGACAGGCGCCGCAGGCACGGCAACGGTTTGAGCCACCACATGGGCGGCGACATGGACAAGGTCGGAGAAATCGTCCTGATCCGAAGAGGCGTGGTCATCCACGTCGTCATGGTCATGATGGTCGATACCGACGCTCACCGTCTGCGCTGAGGCATGAACATGCGGCAAGGCATCGTGCCAGGTCGACAATATGATCATGCCAAGCAGCGCCAGCACGCCCAGAAGCGCAAAGCTGCGCCTTGGGTTGTGGGGCGTTGCATAAGCACGCTGCCGGATTGGCGCGACCGTCATGCGGCAAGGAGTATAGGCAGCGCAGGCAGTTCACAAGATGCTGCGGCGGTCAGACGATATTTTCCCTTCATTGGCGGGGCCAATGCTGGTGCAGGTCGTCGATAATGAATATATGGTGGCGATCATCGCCATGCGCCTCTCGGACATGGGGATGATCGCGTTCAAGCTCGGGGTGATCGTGCGCCACAATGTCCGGATCGCCGGCAGGCCACAGGAAAACGGCTAATCCCGTTCCGACACTGGCGATCACCGCCATCATGAGAAAAGCGACACCCTGGCCCACATTGGCGCCAAGCTGCCCGACCAATGGATAGCATAAAAGCCAGCAGCAATGGCTCAGGGTAAATTGCGCGGCGAACAATGCAGGGCGGTCGCTGGCCGTTGCCGATCGCTTGAGCAATCGACCCGATGGGGTGATGCTCATCGCATAGGCGATCCCAAGCAGGAACCATCCGCCCAGGATGACCCACCAGAAGCCCGGCGCAGCGCCGTACCGGAAAGTCGCGACGGCCAGCAATGCGAGCAGCGACGCCATCGCCGTCCCTGCGCTCAGCATGATGGTGCGATCCGCGATCCGATCGAGCAGTCGGGGTAATGTCAGTGCTGCCAGAATAGACCCTGCGCCATAGGCGGCGAGGGTCAGCGCCACATCGCTCTGGGCAAGGCCCAGCCTGTCACGCACGATGACGATCGTGTTGACGATCACCATGGAACTGGCCGCCGCCGATGCCAGCGTGAGGGCAAGCAACCCGCGCAAACGCGGGGTCTTGAGATAGATGCGTGTGCCGCACGTGGTCCTGGCGTAGATATCGCGCTGTCCTGGCCCGGCGCTTGCCACCCTGGGCAGGACGGTCGTGGCGACAAGCATCGCCGATCCAAGGAAGCCGATCGCCGTTCCCGAGAACAGCCAGTGGAAATTGATGACCGAAAGCAGCGCAGCGGCAAGGATCGGGCTGGTCAGGCTTTCCATGTCGTAGGCGAGCCGCGATAGGGAGAGCGCGCGGGTATAGTCGCGTTCCTCGGGCAGGACATCGGGAATGGTCGCCTGGAAGGTCGGGGTGAAAGCCGCCGATGCCGATTGCAGGACGAATATCAGAATATAGATCTGCCACGTCTGATCGACGAATGGCAAGCAGAGGGCAACCGCGGCGCGCACGATATCCATCGCCACCAGAAAGGCGCGGCGCGGCAGGCGATCGGCAAAAGCGCCGACAATGGGCGCTACGCCGATATAGGCGATCATCTTGATCGCGAGCGCCGTCCCCAACACCGCCCCGGCATTGCCGCCGGCTATGTCATAGGCCAGCAGACCGAGCGCCACGGTCGCAAGGCCCGTGCCCACCAATGCGATGACCTGCGCACAGAAAAGATGGCGATAGGTGCGATTGGCGAGCACGGAAAGCAAGGGCGACTCCAGCGAATCCATATCCTCCAGGGGGGATATACAGATCGTTGCAATATCCTCCCCAGGGGGATAGGTAAAGGCTGTGACACTGAGGAATTTTCACGAGTGACCATCGAGCATCGGCATGACAGCCATCCCGCGATCGTAAAGCGGCTGAACCGTGCGGGTGGCCATCTGCGCAGCATCGTCGAGATGATCGAAAGCCAACGCCCCTGCGCAGACATCGCCCAGCAACTCCAGGCGGTCGAAAAGGCTATCGTCAGCGCCAAGAAGGCACTGATCCACGATCATCTCGACCATTGCCTCAGCCACACCCAGGCGACGGAAGGCATGGGTTCGGCCGTCGAAGAATTCCGCACGATCTCGAAATATCTATAGGCGCTGCCGACCTCAGCTGGCCCCGACCGCTATCGCCTGCGCATAGCGCCGGTCGGCCGCCTGCCAGTCGAGATTGCGGAACCAGGCGTCGATATATTTGGCGGCCTGCGTGCCATAATCCATGTGGAAACTATGCTCGTACATGTCGAGGGCGAGGATCGGGATGCCGGCGGCCGCACCATGCATATGGTCCCAGGCCCAATGATTGTGCAGCGAACGGGTATGGAGATTATAGGCGAGGATCACCCAGCCCGATCCGCCGGCCAGCGACAGGCCCGTGCGCCGGAAATCCTTCTCCCATGTCTCGAACGATCCCCAGGCTTTGGCGAGCGCCGCGCGAATGGAGCCAGCGGCCTCGCCATTACCGCCGAGTCCATCGAAATATATCTCATGGAGAATGACCGATCCGGTCCGGTGCAATTCCTCGCGCTTGAGGCCGCCATAGAGGACCGGCGGCATGTCCACATCGGCCAGCGCGGCGGCGAGCCGGGTTTCGACCATGTTGAGGGTTTTTACCGACCCGATATAATTATTCTCCCAATGCGACCGGATGAGGCGCTCCGACAGCCCGTCCAGCTTCGCCGGATCGAAGCGCAGCGGCTTGGGCTGGTGCGTGCCGGCAAAGGCTGGCGGCAAGGCGGCGGGCGGCGCGGCGACTTGTCCGCTTGCCGTATCGGTGGCGGCCATGGCCAGAGCGCCTGCTCCCAGGGTTTGAAAGGCGGTACGACGAGAGACATCAACCATTTTTACAGATCCTGTCAGACGGTAAGGGTGTAGATCGCGCCCAGCGTCGCGCAGCCGGCGAGAACCGTCAATACGCCCAGCTTGAACCTGAAGATGGCGACGGCGGCGGCGGCCGCCAGCACGACCGCTGCTATATTGATGGAAACGGGAATGGGAACGTCGAAGCTGCCGGTCGGCGAACGGACTGCCATCGTCTGGCCGAACAAGGTGTGGATCGCGAACCAGATGGCGAGGTTGAAGATGACGCCCACGACCGCTGCGGTGATGGCGGTCAGGGCCGCCGAGAGCGCCTTGTTGCCCCGCAGCCGCTCGATGAAGGGCGCGCCGGCGAAGATCCACAGGAAGCAGGGCACGAACGTCACCCAGGTCGTGAGGATCGCGCCCAGCGTCGCCGCCAGTAGGGGCGCCATCGTGCCCGCATCGCGAAAGGCGGCCAGAAATCCCACGAATTGCGTCACCATGATGAGCGGGCCAGGCGTCGTTTCCGCCATGCCCAGGCCATCGAGCATTTCGCCGGGGCGCAGCCAGCCGAACGTGCCGACCGCTTTCTGCGCCACATAAGCAAGAACGGCATAGGCGCCGCCAAAGGTCACGACCGCCATCTGGCTGAAGAAGGTGGCGATGTGGGTGAACACATTGTCCGGCCCCAGGATCAGGAACAGCCCGGCAACGGGCGCCAGCCAGAGGAATGACAGGATCGCGCATATCCGCAGCGACCACCCCAGATCGGGTCGCGCATGGTCGGGCAAGGCTTCACCCAGCGCGGTGTCCCGGTCATGGACGACCTCACCACCTGTTGAGCCATGACCGCCGCCGCCCTTGAACTGGGGCAGCCCGCTGCGCCCGCCGATATAGCCGCCGAGACCGGCCGCCAGTATGATCAGGGGAAAGGGTGCGTCGAGAAAGAAGATCGCGACAAAGGCTGCAACCGCGATGCCGCGCATGACATTATTCCTAAGCGCGCGTGATCCCACGCGCACGACCGCCTGGACCACCACGGCCAGCACAGCGGCCTTCAGCCCGAAGAATATGCCCTCGATCAGCGGCAACTGACCCAGCAGCACATAGAGGTAGCTCAAGGCCAATATGGCGAGAAAACCGGGCAGAACGAAGAGCGCGCCCGCGATCAGCCCACCGCGCGTCTTGTGCAGCAGCCAGCCGATATAGATGGCCAACTGCTGCGCCTCCGGGCCGGGCAGCAACATGCAATAGTTGAGCGCATGGAGAAACCGCTCCTCGCCGATCCAGCGTTTCTCCTCGACCAAAATGCGGTGCATCACCGCGATCTGGCCGGCCGGTCCGCCAAAACTCAATGCGGCGATGCGCGCCCAGATGCGGGTCGCCTCCCCAAGCGGGATGCCATGATCGCTCGCTTTCGGCCCAGATGGATCGGCGAGCATGGAGCCGGTTGCGGTCATCGGTCTGCCTTTCGGTTCGAAAAATAGGCGTGGAACTGGTTCAGCGCGTCGCTGGCCGTCGCGATGCGCTGCAGGTCGTCGTCGGTGGAGGCGCAGACGCCCGACAGCATCGCACCAAGGCCCGCCGTCTCGGGCCGCGCGAACTTGCCGTCGGCAATATCCAGGTCGTGAATAATCTCCGCTATGGCGATGAGCGCCGGATCATCGGTCAGGCCGCCGCGCGCGACCAGGGTTTCGAAGCTGCAATTCTCGCCCTCATGGGTGAATTCGGCATCCGCCATGTCGAAACGCAATTCGTCCTTTTGCGGCGCGTAGCTACGGCCATCGACGAAACGGAAGGTCGCATCCGGGTCTATGAAGCGGCGGATCAGCCAGGCGCAGGCGATACGATCGACATGGACGCCGCTGCGCGTCACCCATGTCCTGCCCCTCAGATCGCGCGGCAGGTCGGCGGCCGGTTCATCGCGACTGACATCGGGATGCTGATAGCGTTGCCTGTCGAGATCCGCCAACGCGGCTTGCGCTTGCTGCCGCCCGTGCGCGCCGAAAAAGTCGAGTTGGACGACATCCGCCATCCGCTTCTGGAGCTTGGCGATATCGGTGCCGCTGGCAGGGCCGGTGTCGATCAGCCGCCGCGCGGCCTGGGCTATGTCGTCATAGTCGGAGTCGCGTGCGGCGTCGAACATCGCGCGGATATCACCGTCGCTCTGGCCGCCCAGCATCCGGGCTTCGATGAGGGTCGCCTCGCCGCCGCCTTCGATGATCTCGGCCATCAGACCGCGAAACGCCGCTTCATGCTCGTCGCGGAGAGGCAGGACATGCACCGCATTTTTGAGCGGCACCGCACCGATCGCCTGCAGGCGACGCCAGATTTTCACGCGCAGATAGGGCGGCTTGACGGGAAGCTGGTGCAGCAGGGCCAGCCAGATGGAGGGTTCGCTTGTCGTCATGATAGAACATATATATCATCTGATTCGGATTAAAGGAATATATATATCTTATGCCGCTTGCGCCTGTCCGATTGTCTGCTGCCCTGACTTGCTGCCTCGCGCTCAGCCTGCCGTCCGTCGCAATGGCCGATGATGCGCCTGACGGTCTCACCGTGAGCGGGGCGATCCGCGTCCGCTACGAAGCGATCGAAAGACAGGCGCGCACGGGCTTCAACGCTAGCGACGACCTGCTCAATGTCCGCACAAACATTCTCGCCGAATATAGGACGGGCGATGTGCGGTTGGGGGTCGAACTCTATGACAGTCGCGTGTTCGGTGACGATGCCGGCACGCCTGTTACGGTTGGGGAGGTGAATGCGCTGGAGCCGGTCCAGGCCTATGTGGCGGCCGACATCCTGGCACCCTTCGGCAAGGGGTCGAAACTGACCCTGACGGCAGGGCGGATGATGCTGAACCTGGGATCGCGGCGTCTCGTCGCGGCCGATGATTATCGCAACACCACCAATGGCTATACGGGCGGGCGCGCCGATCTGGTCATGCCGAAGGGGATCAAGGCGACGCTGATCTACACCCTGCCGCAGGTCCGGCTGCCGGACGATCCAAAGGATCTTCGCGACGCCAGGGTCAAGCTCGACAGGGAGAGTTTCGATCTCGTCCTATGGGGAGGCCTGATGACGAAGAGCAATATCCTGGGATCGGCAACAGGCGAAATCAGCTATTATCATCTTGGCGAACGCGATGCGCCCGGGCGGCCGACGCGCGACCGATCGCTCGATACGTTCGGGGTTCGCATCATCGCAGAGCCGCGCGTTGGAAAATTCGATTATGAAATCGAAGCCCTTTTCCAGACCGGCGCCATCAGTGCGTCGCTTGCGTCTGCTGCATCGCGCCAGTCGGTCAGCGCCAACTTCATCCATGCCGATATCGGCTATAGTTTTGCAGCTGTATGGAAGCCCCGCCTCTCTGTGGAACTCGACCGCGCCAGCGGTGACCGGCGTGGCGGACGCTATGGGCGTTTCGACACACTATTCGGCATGCGCCGGGCGGATCTGGCTCCAGCGGGTCTTTACAATGCGATCGCTCGCACGAACATCATGACGCCTGGCATCAGGCTGGAGGTCACGCCCAGCAAGCGCCTCGACGCCTTTGCGGTGTATCGGGCGATGTGGCTGGCCGCCAGCGAGGACAGTTTTGCAGGGACCGGGGTGCGCGATGCATCGGGTCGGTCAGGGGATTTTGCCGGCCACCAACTGGAAGCACGGCTGCGTTACTGGCTCATCCCGGCGCGATTGCGCTTCGAATTTGACGGACTGCTGTTGGCCAAGGGCCGCTTCTTGCGCGACGCACCCAACGCGCCGGCGGGGCGCTGGACCAAATATGGTTCGTTCAATCTGACCGCCAGTTTCTGAGCTGCTCTGGCTCTAACTGATGGATGTTGCGAAGGCTGGCTGACGAGGGTCGACCCTTCTCGGGCATTCAACTATGCCACCTCCACATTCTAAAAGCGGACATTAGGTTAACGAACACGGGCTTCTGCCAGGCGTTGCATCAACCGGATTTGCGCTTGGTCCTGACCTTGGGAGCAGGTACTTCCTGAGAAGTGATACGAACGATCTCGGCAAGCCACTCACGGTCATCCCACTTTTCCGCGTCGATCAGGAGAAAGGGCTTTGCACCGGGATATGGAAGGGCTTCTT
>FWWL01000267.1_pt1 | contig 87096 bp, 82 predicted proteins | sample 2228331 | NCBI WGS metagenome assembly FWWL01 (sample SAMEA103939775, study PRJEB20133) | metagenome | reverse complement strand
GCACCCCTGCCTGAGGAGGGGACTTGAAATTTAGCCACGCTAAAGGGTATATTATTGGAAAATGGAGACCCTAACGATGTCCCGAGCGCCGCGCAGGCAGGGGGCACACACCCCCACTGTGTTGATTGTCGGCAACCCGAATGTGGGCAAGAGCGTGCTGTTCCACCGCCTGACAGGGCGCTATGTTACAGTGTCCAACTATCCGGGCACGACGGTGGAGATTGAGCGCGGCACGATGCGCCACAAAGGGCATCGCTACACGGTCGTGGACGCGCCCGGACTCTATTCGCTGATGCCCATCACCGAAGAGGAGCGGGTTGCCCGACGGATGCTGTTCCATGAGCCGCCCGACCTGGTGTTGCATGTGGTGGACGCCAAGAACCTGTCTCGCTCGCTCTCGCTGACCCTGCAGCTGGTGGAAGCAGGGCTGGAGGTGGTGCTGGTGCTGAACATGATGGACGAGCTGGAGCGGGCAGGTCTCCAGATTGATACCGAGCGCCTTGCCCAGCAGCTGGGCATCCCCGTGGTTCCGACCGTTTGTGTGTCGGGCGAGGGCATCGAGGCGCTGAAGGAGCTGATTCATGAGCGTCTCTCCGCCCCCACTTACCTATCCGCCCGCGATTGAAAGCGCCATCGGGCAGATTGCTTCGCTCCTGCGCGGCGAATATGCGCTCGGCGAGCGAACCCTTGCCCTCTTGCTCCTGCAGGAAGACGCTGAAATCTGGGAACTGGTTCAACAACAGGAATCGCCCCACACCCTCCAGCGTATCCGGGCGATTGTGCGATCCCTGCAGAGCCAGCTGGAACAGCCTCTGGATTGGGCTATTGAACAGCAACGCCAGCAACTGAGCCAGCAGATTAGCCAGCAGGTGATGCAGATTAGCAAACCCACGCGCCCCAACACCCTCGCCGAATGGGTCGGCTGGCTCTGCATGAACCCGTGGACAGGCTTTCCTATTCTGGCGCTGGTGCTGTATTTCGGGCTTTATCAGTTTGTGGGGGTGTTCGGCGCGGGCACGGTCGTCGGCTGGATTGAGGAAGACCTGTTCGGGGCAATTATTAACCCTGCCGTGGAGTCGTTCGTGCGGGGCGTTATCCCCTGGGCGCCCCTGCAGGAGCTGCTGGTGGGCGAGTACGGCGTGTGGACGCTGGGGATGACCTACGCGATTGCGCTCATTTTACCGATTGTAACCTTCTTCTTTCTGGTGTTCGCGATTATGGAGGACACGGGCTACCTGCCGCGCCTCGCGATGCTGATAGACCGCGCGTTTAAGGCGCTGGGGCTGAATGGGCGCGCGGTGATCCCGATTGTGCTGGGATTCGGGTGCGACACGATGGCGACGGTCGTGACCCGCGTGCTGGAGACGCCGCGCGAGCGGATTTTGACCACCTTTTTGCTGACGCTGACCATTCCCTGCTCGGCGCAGCTGGGCGTGGTGATGGCGTTGCTGGCGCAATACCCGTATGGGCTGCTATTGTGGGCAGGAGTGCTGGTGAGCGTGTTTCTGGTAGCGGGCTGGATTGCGGCGCGGGTGCTACCAGGCACGCCGATGCCGTTTTATATGGAACTGCCCCCCATGCGCCTGCCGAGCCTGAGCAATGTGCTGCTCAAGACCTTCGCGCGGCTCCACTGGTACTTTCTGGAGGTGCTGCCCCTCTTCTTGCTGGCGAGCGTACTCATCTGGATTGGGCAGCTGACGGGGCTGTTTGAGCTGGCTCTGCGAGCGATTGCGCCCATCACCGCGCTGCTCGGCTTGCCAGAGCAGGCGAGTGTGGCGTTCCTGTTTGGCTTCTTCCGGCGCGATTACGGCGCGGCGGGCTTGTATGACCTGCAACAAGAGGGAGTTCTTACGGGCAATCAGGTGCTGGTAACCGCCGTGGTGCTGACCCTGTTTGTGCCCTGCGTGGCGCAGTTTCTGGTGACCATCAAAGAGCGCGGCTGGAAAACCGCGCTGGCGATGTTTGGGATTGCGCTGAGCGTGGCGGTGCTGGTGGGCTACCTCATGAACCTTCTCCTGCGTGCGCTGGGGGTGAACCTGGGATGACCTGCGGCATGTGCGGTCGTGAGATGACCGACGAGGGGATTCAGAAGGCGTGTCGGGGGTGCGCGGCGTTTGGGGGATGCCGACTGGTGAAATGCCCCTATTGCGGCTACGAGCAACCGCAACAGCCGGGGTGGCTCAAATGGCTGGTCGAGATGGCAAAGCGCAAGCAGGAGACGAAGCGGTGATGCCGCTGAGCGCGTTGAAGCATGGCGCCAGCGCCCGCGTGGTGCAGGTGGCACACGACTCGCAGGGGCACTGGCGCAAACTGAGCGCGCTGGGCATCGTGCCCGGCGCAACCGTCCGCATGGTACAGCGTTTCCCCACCTTCGTGGTTCAGGTGGGCTATACGCTCGTCGCCATCGATAGCGAGTTAGCCTCGCAGGTGCAGGTGCAACTGGAGTAGCTTACCAGATGTCTTCCAGCGCGTCCCGAAGGAGTTGATAGGCGCCGACGATGCACGCGGCAGCCACGGCTAACGCAATCGCAGAAAGCATAGGCAACACCTCCCCTGAAGAGTTTTTCCAGAGGGGTTATTCCCATTGGGGAGGGGGTTGCCCTAAAGGGTTTTACGGGTTTTGCCCCTGCGAGTGGCACAGAAGCGCAATCAACGCCTTTTGCGTGTGCAGGCGGTTTTCTGCCTGATCCCACACGGCGGATTGGGGTCCGTCCAGCACGGCGTCGGTGATTTCTTCGCCCCGCCGTGCGGGCAGACAGTGAAGCACAATCGCGTCGGGCAGGGCGTGGCGCATCAGCGCCTCGTTCACCTGAAACGGCGCAAACTGCCGCATGCGAATCTCGCGCTCCGTTTCATAGCCCATCGAGACCCATACATCCGTGTAGACCACATCCGCGCCCGCGACGGCTTCCTCAGGGTCGTGCGTCAGATAGACGGAACCCCACGCGCGCGCCTGTTGCAACACCTGGGGGTCGGGTTCGTAGCCTTCGGGTGTGGCGATGCGCACGCTGTGCCCCAGCAGCGCGCTCAGCAGCATAAAGCTGTGGCACACATTATTGCCGTCGCCTACCCACGCAACGGTCAGGGGGCGGTTGCCTTTATACTCTTCAATCGTCATCCAGTCGGCGAGCGCCTGGCAGGGATGCTCATGGTCGCTCAGGGCGTTAATCACGGGCACGCCAGCGAACTGTGCCAGCTCGTGAAGGACGGAATGGTGGAACACGCGAGCGATGACTCCCTGCACCCAGCGCCCCAGATTGCGGGCAATATCCATCACCGCCTCGCGCTTGCCCATCTGAATGTCGTTCTGGGTGAGGTAGACGCCGTGCGCGCCCATCTGGTACAGCCCGACTTCCAGCGTGACGCGCGTGCGGAGGGAAGGCTTCTCAAAAATCAGCGCGAACGCCGTAGGGCGCTCGAACCGAAACAGCTCGATGCCCTGACGGGTGGCGCGTTTCATCGCATGGGCGAGGTCTAACACCGCGCGCGCCGTCTTCGGGTTCAAATCGGTAATAGAAAGATAATGCCGCGGCGGCTGGTTCGTCTGCCATGCCTGCAACGCTTGCTCCCATGTCATGCGCGATAGGATACCTCAACACCAAGTGTTTTGCCGTCAGAATTTGCGCCTGCGCCGCGCAGGGGGGTATACTTACTCACCAGTCAGGAGGTTAGAGCGATGCCGAAAATCGAGAAAAGCGTGCAGGTGAATGCGCCTGTTGAAAAGGTGTTTGAAGTGATCCAACAGACCGAAGCGTTCCCCCAGTTTCTGCCCCATGTGAAGGCGGTGTCGGTGGTGGAAAATGCGCCGCCCGATGTGGTGCTGGACTGGGTGGTGATTGCGCCCGGTGTGGGCATGGAGGTGCGCTGGCGCTCGCGCCACACGGTCGACGAAGCCGCGCGCACGGTGAGCGTCAAGCCAGAGGGCGACGCGCTGGTGCAACTGCGCGGCGCGTGGCGCGTAGACCCCGCCGAGAACGGGAGCCAGCTCACCGCCACTCTGGACTACGAAGCCAAAGTGCCCCCCATGTTCGCCGGGATTGCCCAGAAGGCTGTGGACGAGATTATCACGGGCTGGCTGAACGGGTTCAAAGCCAGAGCGGAGGGCTAACCGATGGCGCGTGTGGAGCTGGAGCAGGTCATTCACGCCCCTGTAGAGGTGGTGTACGCCGTCGCAAAAGATGTGGAAGCGTTCCCCCAGTTTATGCCCGATGTGAAGTCGGTGCGGGTGCTGGAACGCTCGGAAGACGGCTCCCGCACGCTCACCGAATGGGTCGCCTACGCCTCCCAGCTCAAACTGCAGGTCAAGTGGGTTGAAGAAGACCTCTGGAACGATCAGGAGCGCACATGCCATTTCCGTCAGGCGAAGGGCGACTACGACCAGATGGAGGGCGTGTGGCGCTTTGAACCGCATCCGGAGGGCACGCTGTTCAAGTGCGTGCTGGATTACGAGCTGCGGGTGCCCCTGCTGGGCGCAATTGTGCAGAAGGTGGTGCATCACCTCGTACAACAGAATCTGAAGGGGATTATGGAGGGCATCAAGCAGCGGGCGGAGGCGGTGGCGCGTGGCGCCTGAACCTCTCAAGGCTTTGCTACAGGCGATTGCAGAAGGCAGGGTTTCCCCAGAGCAGGCGCTGGAGCAGCTCCGCCTGTTGCCCTACGAGTCGGTGGAGTTTGCCCGAATCGACCACCATCGTGCCCTGCGTAAAGGGTTCCCTGAAGTGGTGTTCTGTACGGGCAAGACGCCCGAACAGGTGGCGGAGATTGTGGCGCGGCTTGTGCCCCATGGGCGCGTGCTGGCAACCCGTGCCACGCTGGAACAGTATGAAGCCGTGCGCCAGCGCGTGCCAGAAGCCGTCTATCACCCTGAAGCGCGCGCCATTCGCGTGGGCGAGTTTCCCGAAGCGCCCGAAACGCCTTACGGCGTGGTGGTTTCGGCAGGCACAGCGGATATCCCCGTCGCGGAAGAGGCGGCGCTCACGGCGCGCATGATGGGCGTTGCGGTGCGCACGCTGTACGATGTCGGCGTGGCGGGTCTCCACCGCCTGCTGGAACATCTGCCGATGCTCATGGAGGCGCGAGCGATTGTGGTCGTCGCGGGCATGGAGGGCGCGCTGCCCAGCGTCGTGGGGGGACTGGTTCCATGCCCCGTGATTGCTGTGCCCACCAGCGTGGGGTATGGGGCGCATTTCGGCGGGCTGGCGCCGTTGCTGACCATGCTCAACACTTGCGCGCCGGGCGTGAGCGTGGTCAACATCGATAACGGCTTCGGGGCGGGCTACTGCCTCGCGCTGATAGTGAAGCCACATTAAAAAGCTTCAGCGGGTATCCTCATGCCGTGCAGGCGGACTTGTTTGGTGAAGTTCCCCAGACGGCGCTGCCGTTAGCCACGCGCATGCGCCCCCGCACGCTCGAGGAGTTCGTGGGGCAGACCCACCTACTCGCGCCCGGCATGCCCCTGCGTCAGGCGATCGAGCAGGGCACGCTCGGCTCGGTGATTTTGTGGGCGCCGCCGGGCTGCGGCAAAACCAGCCTCGCCTACCTGATTGCACACTACTCCAACGCCTTCGTGGAGAGCCACAGCGCGGTCTCTATCGGGGTGAGCGAGATTCGCAAAATAGCCGAGCGCGCCCGCCAGCGGCGACGCACCACCGGGCAACCCACCCTGCTCCTGCTGGACGAGATTCACCATTTCAACCGCACTCAGCAGGACGCGCTGCTGGGCTATCTGGAGGATGGCACTTTCACCCTCGTCGGCGCCACGACCGAGAACCCCTTCTTTATCCTCTCCAACGCTTTGCTCTCGCGAGCGCGGGTGCTGACCCTCAAACCCCTCAGCGAAGAGGAGCTGGGCATTCTGATTGACCGCGCCTTGCAAGATGAGGAACGCGGGCTGGGCGCACGCCATCTGCAACTCGCCCCCGACGCCAGAGCGCATCTCATCCGCACGGCGAACGGGGACGCACGGCTCGCGCTGAATGTGCTGGAAAGCGCCGCCCTGCAAACCCCTGAAGGCGGCACGATTACGCTGGAAGTGATTGAGCAGCTCCTGCAGAAGCCGTTTGTGCGCTACGACCAGCAGGGCGACTATCACTACGACACCATCTCAGCGTTTATCAAGTCGGTGCGGGGTTCCGACCCCGACGCCGCGCTCCACTATCTGGCGCGGATGCTGGAGGCAGGCGAAGACCCGCGTTTCATTATGCGCCGCCTGCTGATTTTAGCCAGCGAGGATGTGGGGAACGCGAACCCGCTGGGGCTGGTGGTGGCGTCGGCAGGGGCGCAGGCGGTGGAGCGTGTCGGCATGCCCGAAGCCCAGATCATACTGGCGCATGTAACAACCTACCTCGCCGCCAGCCCGAAAAGCAACGCCAGTTATGTGGCGCTGCAGCGCGCCCTGCACGATGTGCGCACCCTGCCGCTGACGCCCATCCCGATGCACCTGCGGAATGCACCCCACCCTGGGTTGAAAGCGCTGGGGCACGGCGAGGGCTATCTCTACCCGCACGACTTCCCCGAAGGCTGGGTAGAGCAAACCTATATACCCGAAGGCGACTGGAACCTGCCCTACTACGAGCCGACGGAACACGGACACGAAGCCCGAATCCGCGCCTTTCTGGAGCGCTTGAAAAAGCGTGAGCCTTCGGACGGTTAAGGCATGCTCTGAGGCGGCTTGCTGTTTTCTACCCAGTGAACCACTGCTTGCCCCAGCGCCACCAGCATCAAGCCGAACCCTGCCAGCACCTGAAGCCAGTTGCCCAGCTGCAGCTCCGAATAGGTGTAGGTTGCAAAGTAAATTGCCAGCGCCACCAGCAGAACCGAAACAGTCCACGCGGGAGGATGACGCTGTCCCATCCCCACAGCGCTCACGCCACACAACAACCCCACAAACACCCACGCCACCTGATCCACATGTCCCAGTTCCCCCAGCGGCGCGCCAAACCAGGTGCCAAGCGACTTGCTCAAAAAGTAGAGGCTCAGCCCGTAGGCAAACAGGATGAGCAGGCGGTGGCGAATCGGCGGCACGAAAAAGCCAATTCCTATCAGGAGCGTAATCAACAGGGCATGGCGGCGAAAGAGGGGCACTTCCTGCAAGAAGTAAGCCGTGATAACACCCGCGATTGCCGTCAACAGGGGGAGCCAGCGGAACCGCCACGCATCCGAGCGCAGGAAAGCCTCTCTCATACGGGCGTGTGCAGGTCGCTCAGGCGCTGCTCCAGCACCTGAAGCGCGGCGCGTGCCATCTCGATCTGGGCGCGAACCGATTCGGGCGCCGTGCCCCCATAGCTGGTACGGGCACGCATGGACGCTTCGGGCGACAGCACTTCCAGAACATCCGGGTCAAAAAGCGGCGAAAACTTTCGCAGAAACTCCAAATCCACTGCCTCCAGCCCAATCCCTTGCTGAATGCAGGCGCGCACCACCTGTCCCACCAGATGGTGCGCCTCCCGAAACGGCATGCCCTTGCGTACCAGATAGTCTGCGAGGTCCGTGGCAGTGGAGAAGTCGCCCTGCAGCGCCTCCCGCATGCGCGCGGTGTTCCACTCGGCAGTCTCCAGCATCGCGCTCATCAGGCGCACTGAGGGCAACAGGATGTCCACCGTCTGGAACAGGAGGGTCTTGTCGTCCTGCAGGTCGCGATTATAGGTCAGTGGCAACGCTTTGAGCAACGCCAGCATCCCGGTGAGATTCCCGATTGCCAGGGCGCTCCGCCCGCGAATCAGCTCCGCAATATCGGGGTTTTTCTTCTGGGGCATCATGCTGCTGCCAGTGGTGTACGAGTCTGCCAGTTCCACGAAGCCGTATTCGGGCGTGCTCCAGAGAATGAGCTCCTGTGCCAGCCGACTCAGGTGGAGCATCGTCATGGCACCTACAAACAGGAACTCCGCCACGAAATCGCGGTCGGAAACGGCGTCCATACTGTTCGGGGTGGGCATGTGGAAGCCCAGTTCGTTCGCGGTCAGCTCCCGGTCAATGGGGAACGAGGTGCCCGCGAGCGCGCCTGAGCCGAGCGGGCAGAGGTTCATGCGCTGGGTCGCCTGATAGAGCCGCTCCATATCGCGCAGGAACGCCCAGCAATGCGCCATCATATGATGCCCCAGCGAGACAGGTTGCGCATGCTGTTGATGGGTAAGCCCCGGAAGCAGAGTTTCGGTATGCTCTTCGGCGATTTCCATCAGGGTTTCGCAGAGCCAGTAGAGGTGGTTCGCCAGCTTGAGCGCCATCTCGCGGAGCCAGAGGCGCAGGTCGGTGGCGACCAGATCATTTCGGCTGCGCCCAGTATGCAGTTTGCCCGCCAGAGCGCCCACCTTTTCGTAAAGGCGTTGTTCGATGGCGGTGTGGATATCTTCCGTTTCGGCACTGGGCATCCACCTGCCGTTTGCAATTTCGTCATGGATTTCCAGCAGGGCGCTAATCAGGGTATTTGCCTCGTGCGTGCTGATAATCCCCTTGATGCCAAGCATGCGCACATGCACAAGGCTGGTCTCGATGTCCTGTTTCCAGAGCCGAATATCCACAGGCAGCGAATGGGAGTAAGCGAATGCATCGGGCGCTAACTCCTCTTCAAAGCGCCCGCCCCACATCTGATGGTGTTCGTGATGTTCCATCGCTCGAGGGGGGATTATACCTGAGAGCAGGGTACAATCTTCTCTGATGGTTTCGCCCGTTGCCCTCGATTCGCCCGAGGCGATCGCGCAGTGGTTAGCCGAACAGCGTCAGGCGTTGTTTGAGCAGTTGACCGCGCCTGAGCAGAACATCCGCCAGTGGATGCGCCAGCATGCCGATTTGATGGATACCGCGCTGAACGCGCTCTACACGCTGGCGTATCAACAGACCGTTGCAGAAATGGGGGAGCCTGCCCAGCCGCCGCTGGCGTTTCTTGCCACAGGCGGCTACGGACGCAAGGAGCTGGCGCCCTACTCGGATATTGACCTCACTTTCGTGCCCCTGAACGACCATGACCCGTTCACGGAGCGGCTGGTGAAGCGCCTGTTCCAGCTGTTGATGAGCGTGTTTTACACGCACGCCCGCCTCAAGGTGGGCTACGCCTACCGCCTGATGGAAGATTGCGAATCGCTGGACGACAAGACGCGCACGGGGCTGCTGGATATGCGCCGAATTGGGGGCAACCCGCAGGTCGCCGAGGCGTTTCAGCAAACCTTCTGGCGCACGCTGGACCCGACGGGGTTCGTGCTGGAACGGTATCAGGAATATCAGGCGCGCTGGCAGAAACAGGGCGAGGGGGTTCTGCGCACGGAGCCAGACCTCAAGGAGGGGCGCGGCGGCTTGCGCGACCGCCACACCCTCAACTGGATGGCGCAGGCGCGCTTCGGCATAGCGCCTGACCACGCGCTGGAGACCCTGATTGCCGAAGGGCTGATCCACGCCGACGACGCCGAAGCGCTGGAATGCGCCACGCAAACGCTTCTCTGGTTCCGTGCGCTTTTGCACTGGCTGGGTGGCGAGGCGCGCGAACAGCTCACGCTCAGCAAGCAAGAGCGGATTGCCGAAAGACTGGGTGTCTCGCGGGAGGCGCTCGCGAAAAAACTCTACCCCGCGCTGGAAACACACGCCCGCTTGACCCGACGCACCATCGAGCGACTGATGCGCGCACCCCTTGTGTTAGGGATCGGGCTGGATAGCGTGAACCGCGAGATTACACCCGCGCCCGCCATCGAGCGCGAGCCGCCCGAATGGTGCCTGTGGGTGTTCGTGCTGGCACAACGCTATCAGCTGGGACTCAGCCCTGCGATTGCCGAGCGCATCGAGGCGACACTGCGCCATGCGCCCCCGCCGCCCCCCGAAGTGGTGGGGCAATGTTTGCACGATTTGTTCCGTCGAGTGGGCGCGGTGTATCGCGTGCTGGAGCCGATGGCGCGGCTGGGCGTGCTGGGCTGGGCGCTCCCTGTATGGCAGCAGGCGATGGCGCTTCCCGCAGGCGATCCCACCCACGAGTTCACTGTCGGCGAGCATACCCTGCAGGCAATTCGCATTCTGGACTCGTGGCGCGAGCCACCGCCCAAAAGCGGACGCTCCGACCGCGAACTCTGGCATGCGCTGCTGGAGCAGATTCCGCGCCCCGAAGTGCTGTATATGGCGCTCCTGCTGCATGACCTCGGCAAGGTGGACCCCAACCGTCCGCACGCCGAAGCCGGCGCTGAACTCGCAGAGCAGATTCTCACTCAGCTTGGCTGGGACGAGCAGGCGCGCGCCGATGTCGTGTTTCTGGTGCGCCACCACCTGCTGATGGCGCAGACCGCCCGCCAGCGCGACTTGCACCTGCCCGAAACGATTCGCGAGTTCACCCGGATTGTGGACGATATCGAGCGCCTGCAGATGCTTTACCTGCTCACCTGCGCCGACACGCAGGCGGTGGGCGAACGCATCTGGACGCCCGCGCAGGCAAGCTTTCTGCTGGAGCTTTATCGGCGGAGCATACGGGCGCTGGAGGCAGGCATGGCGGCGGAACCGGTGCCAGTGGGGCAGTTGCGTAAGCGCCTGATGCGCGCCCTCGCACGCCATCCCCTCCCACAGGAAGCCATCGAGCAACACATCGAAAGCATGCCGCCGGGCTACCTGCTCAACACGCCTCCCGACCAGATTAGCCTCCATATCCATTACATACAGCGCGTGCGTCAGGGCGAGGGTCCCGTGCTGGAATTTCACAACGCGCCCGATTCGCCCTATACCGAGCTGACGCTCTGCACCTTTGACGACCCCCAGCCCGGATTGCTCAGCAAGATTGCCGGCGTGCTGTATGCGCATGAGGTGGAGGTGAGTTCTGCGCGCGTGCTGACCCGCGAAGACCCGCCTCGCGTCGCGCTGGACACTCTGTGGCTCACGGTGCGCCACCGCCCATTGACAGCGAACCAGTGCGCCATTCTGGAGCGCGACCTGCGTCGGGTGCTGCAGGGCGAGCTGTCGGTGGCGGAGCTGCTCCGCGCCCACCAGAAAGACCCCGACGCCCCCCTGCAGGTTCACCAGCTCCAGTTCCACGAGAACGCCTCGGATCACTACACGGTGATTGACCTGCAGACGCCCCTGGACGCAGGCGCGCTCTATCGGGCGTCGTATGCGCTTTCGCGGCTGGGCTGGAACATTCACAGCGCACGACTGGGACAGTGGGCAGGGCGCACCCTGCTCAGCTTCTACTGCACCGACGCGCAGGGCAACAAGATAGACCCCCGCGCCTACACCGCGCTGGAAGCAATTATCGCGCAGAAACCAGAGGGTACCCCTTGACAACTCTCGCGCCGATGTGGTATAATATAGGCGCTCGGAAGCAACCGGGCGAATAGCTCAGGTGGGAGAGCGCTTCCCTTACAAGGAAGAGGTCGCAGGTTCGAGTCCTGCTTCGCCCACCAGTGCGAGCCGAAAACACGCGGGGCTGTAGCTCAGCCAGGTCAGAGCGCTAGCCTGTCACGCTAGAGGTCGCGGGTTCAAGTCCCGTCAGCCCCGCCATTTCTACCCTGCCCGCCGGGGTAGCTCAGGTGGTAGAGCACTGGACTGAAAATCCAGGTGTCGCCGGTTCGACTCCGGCCCCCGGCACCATCGGGCGAGTGGTGGAATGGTAGACACGCCAGACTTAGGATCTGGTGGGCATTTGCCCGTGGGAGTTCGAGTCTCCCCTCGCCCACCAAATCGGGTATAATACCCACACGATGTGCGGGAGTAGCTCAGTGGTAGAGCACCTCGTTGCCAACGAGGGGGTCGCGGGTTCAAATCCCGTCTCCCGCTCCATCCTTAATCCAGCCAAGAGGGAAACCCATGCAAGTTCTGTCTGTCCAGCAACTTAACCCCGTAACGATACAGATAACCATCGAAGCCGATACGGAGACGGTTCAGCGTGCGTTCGACCGCGCGGTGCGCTATCTGGGCAAAAATGTGCGCGTGCCCGGCTTCCGCCCTGGTCAGGCGCCCCTGAATATTCTCAAGCAGATGCTTGCGCCCGATATGGTGCGCCGGGTCGCCAGCGAAATTCTGGTGGAAGAAAGCCTCGAACGCGCCCTGCAAGAGCAAAATATCACCCCGTACCGCGAGCCGCGGGTTGAAATTGAGCAGTTCCAGGAGGGCGAACCGTTCCGATTCAAAGCCACCATCCCCCTGCGTCCTGTGGTGGAACTGGGCGATTACGAATCGGTTCATATCCCGTTGCCCACTGTGGAAGTTTCGGATGACGAAGTGCAACGGATGATAGAAGCCCTGCGTGACGAAACCCTCACGCTCGAGCGTGTGAGCGACGCGCAGGCAGAGGTGGAAGACAGACTCGTGATTCAACTGCGCCCGCTGGAGCCAGCGGAGGCACGCCCTCAACGGTTTATGGTGATCCTGGGACGCTCTTTTGCCGATCTGGATAACGCCCTCGCGGGCATGCGCGAAAACGAAACCAAACAGCTGGAGCTGACCTTCCCCGAAAGCTGGGACGACCCCGAACTCGCGGGCAAAACCGTGCCTGTGGAGCTGACCCTGCAACAAATCCATCGCCCGCGCTATAAGGACGACGAGGAGCTGGCGCAGTTTTTCCGTTTCGAGTCGCCGGATGCGCTCCGCGAGGGGTTGCGTGAGAGCCTCCTGTCCCGTAAAATGCAGGATGCCATCAACAGCGCGACCGACCAGCTCCTGCAAACCCTGCGCGAACAAAGCACCGTGCATATCCCCGATGCGCTCATCGAGGAGGAAACCCGTGCTGAAGCGGTGCGATTCGTGGAGCAGCTGCAAGCCAGTCGCCTGACGCTGGAACAGTTTCTGGAGCAATCTAACATGACTCGTGAGCAACTTCAGGAGGCGCTCCGCCAGCGCGCACTGGCACGGCTCCAGAACACCTTCATCCTGCTGGAAATCGCCAACAAGGAGCAACTGGAGCCTACGCACGAGGAAATTGAACAGTACCTTGACCAGTTTATCGAGGAAAACGCCAAAACCCCTCAGGAGCGCGCCCGCATGCGCAGCGACCGCGACCTGCGCTACCAGCTCACGCAGGAGCTGCGCATCGAAAAGGCTCTCCAAAAACTGACCGCGAATCTCCAAAATAAAGAAGCAGAAGGAGCGACGCCATGAACGACCGAATTCTCCGAAGCCAGCTGATACCGATGGTGGTGGAGCAGACCGCGCGTGGGGAACGCGCCTACGACATCTATTCCCGACTGCTCAAAGACCGAATCGTCTTCATCGGCACCCCCATCGACGACTATGTGGCAAACCTGATTGTCGCTGAACTGCTTTACCTTGAGAAAGAAGACCCCGATAAAGACATCGATATGTACATCAACTCGCCAGGCGGCGTGGTGAGCGCAGGGCTGGCAATCTACGACACGATGCAGATGATTAAACCCGATGTGGCGACCATCTGTATCGGACAGGCTGCCAGCATGGGCGCCGTGTTGCTGGCAGGGGGCGCGCCCGGCAAGCGCTACGCCCTCCCGCACGCCCGTATCATGATTCACCAGGTGCATGCGGGCTTTCAGGGCACGGCGCTTGACATCGAGATTCAGGCACGCGAGGTGCTCCGCTATAAAGACATCCTCAACAACATTCTGCACCGCCACACGGGGCAGCCCATCGAGCGCATCGAGCAGGACACCGCTCGCGACTACTTTATGTCTGCAGAGGAAGCCAAGGAGTATGGAATAATCGATCATGTCCTCACTCGGCGCACGGGGGAGGAGTAATCTCACACGCACAGGAGGCGATTGTGGCGAGGATTTCGTCGGAGAACCGAATGATGGATCGTTGCGTCCTCTGCGGGAAAACCCGTGAGCAGGTGCGCAAGTTGATTCTGGGGATGTATGGCGGGGTCTGCTCGGACTGTGTGCGGCTCGCCAGCGATATCCTCAAAAACGAAATGCAACCTGCCGGCGCGGGCGTCCATGCAGGAAGCGTGGATACCATTCCCAAACCCAAAGACATCTATCGCGTCCTGAACCAGTATGTGGTCGGGCAAGACCGCGCCAAACGGGTGCTGTCGGTGGCAGTGTATAACCACTTCAAGCGCCTCAAAGCGGGCAGCGCCACCGATGTGGAACTGCAGAAAAGCAATATCCTGCTGATCGGTCCCACGGGCAGTGGCAAGACGCTCCTGGCGCAGACGCTGGCACGGATTCTGAATGTGCCCTTCGCGATTGCAGACGCCACCGCCCTCACGGAGGCGGGCTATGTGGGCGAGGATGTGGAGAATATCCTGCTGCGGCTGATTCAGGCGGCAGATATGGACATCAAGGCTGCCGAGCGCGGGATTATCTATATCGACGAAATAGACAAAATCGCCCGCAAATCGGATAACCCCTCCATCACGCGCGATGTGTCAGGCGAGGGCGTGCAACAGGCGCTGCTGAAAATTCTGGAAGGCACGATTGCCAATGTGCCACCGCAGGGCGGACGCAAGCACCCTCATCAGGAGTTCATTCAGATTGACACCACCAATATCCTCTTCATCTGTGGCGGCGCGTTTGAAGGGCTGGATCGCATCATCGAGCGACGCCTCACCGACCAGACGATGGGCTTCCGCTCCAGCCCCGAAAGCCGCAAAAAACGCAATGTCGGCGAGATTCTCCAGCATGTGATGCCCGAAGACCTGCTCAAGTTCGGGTTAATCCCCGAATTCATCGGGCGCCTGCCCGTGATCGCGACTCTGGACGCGCTGGACGAAGCCACGCTTGTCCGAATCCTCGTGGAGCCGAAAAATGCGCTCGTGCGCCAGTACCAGAAGTTCTTCGAGCTGGACGGCGTGGAGCTGGTGGTCAAAGAGGAGGCACTTCAAGCCATCGCCCGCGAGGCGATTCGGCGGGGCACAGGCGCACGCGCCCTGCGCTCCATCATGGAAGAGATTATGCTCAATGTGATGTACGAAGTGCCCTCCAACCCCAACATCAAGCGGGTGATTATCACCGAAGAGACCGTCACCCAGCGCAAAGAGCCGATCATCCTCACCAAAGACGAGGTTCAGCAGGCTTCTTAAGAAAGTAAACACGGAAACCCTGCAAGATAGCAGGGTTTCCGTGTGGCGAACAACTGCCCGTACACAGTGTTTAGACGGGCGCTTCGATCGCCGAGTCGGGCGTCCTGTCAGGGGAGCATTTTTTGTCCTCTATAGGGTCAGGAGGCGGTTCGGTCGATTGCCTTCTGTAAGTGGCTCAGAACTGCTTGATGAAGAGCTCGCCCTTTCTTCGTCGATATCGGTTATTTCTAATTCGCTAGATTTGCTTCTGATCATTGTCGACCGTCTGTGCCCGTTGGTATAATATGATCCTCATAGCCCAAAACTTTTTGAATAACTCTGGCAATTTCTTGTGGCGAGCTACTGAGACAAACGCGCGCCACATAACCTGCTGCATAGCCACTCACTATATCGGCTTCCGGGTCGTCAAGGACAATCACGGGAACTTCTCGCCAGTTACTTTGCTGCAGCTCGCGAAGCGTTTCTGCCAGCCCACGATTGTCGCGGTGAAGCGCTTGCTCGTCAATAAGCACCAGTTTTGGCACTATTGCTTCCGATGGCTTTGTAGCGAGATGAATCCACGCTTTGGCGAGGCTTCCAGAAAGGTAGCGAAGGGCGCGACGCAGTATCTCCAGCGCCTGACCCCCTGGAGGGATAACAACAATCTCCAAGCCGTTACCAGCTGATTCGGGCATAAAGCGCCTCCATGACAGTATTATACTCCATCGGCGCATGTAATTCCCATACTTCTCTGGTAATGCAGTAGCCCCTCTCACATCGCTGCAGAAATTCTGCCAGTTCCCTGAAGAAAACACGAACGCGCTCATCAGGGGGTAGCTGGCTGTTGATGCGGATCGTCAAAACTCCCGATGACCTCCTGAACTCGTATTCTCCATCAGAAAATTCTACAGGGCGGTCTTCGGTCAGTACCAGATTTAGCCCAGCACACGGAACCCCGACAGCGCTTGAGATTCGACTCAGCAGACTCTGGTAGACCTGCTCTATTCGCTCGCTGAGTCCTACACCGTGCAGTATCGCGTCCTTGCCTGTAAAGACCATCCCTGAATTCCCTTCCGGACACGGGTATTAAATCGCGCTACCCCTGACCTCCCACGCCTAACTCACCTCGCCCTTTGTTATTTGCATGAACACATCCTCCAGGTCCAGCGCCTCTTCGTGGAAGGAGGCGATGCGGTAGCCGTCGCGCACGAGGGCGCTCAGCAGCTCCGCCTGCTCTTCCAATCCGCCTGCGAAATGCACCACCACGCTCCCGTCGCGCAGCTCCACCCCATGCACGAGGCTCTCGCGCTCCAGTCGCTGGATAATCTTTTCTGGCTCGTCCAGTGGGCGAATCGCAATCAGCCGATTCGCCTGCAACTGCTTCACAATCTCGTCCACTGCGCCCCAAACCAGCAGCTCACCCTTCTCAATAATGCCAATCTTGTTGCAGAAGTCCGCCAGCTCTGGCAGAATGTGGGAAGAAACCAGCACGATTTTGCCCATCGCGCCCAGTTCGCGAATCAGCTCTTTGATTTCGATTCGGGCGCGCGGGTCCAGCCCGGACGCTGGCTCGTCCAGCAACAGCAACAGGGGGTCATGCACGAGGCTTTTTGCCAGGCACAGGCGCTGCTGCATCCCCCGCGAGAGGGTTTCCACATAAGCGTCTTTCTTGACGGTGAGGTCGGTCAGCATCAGCACATTATCGATAATCTGCTCACGCTGGGATTTGGGAATCCGATACGCCGCCGCGAAGAACTCCAGGTACTCCCGAACCGTGATGCCTTCGTACAGCCCGAAAAAGTCGGGCATGTACCCCAGCAGGGGGCGCACCTCTTCGGGATGCTTTACGATATCGATGCCGTTCAGCGTGGCGGTTCCCGAAGTTGGCTCCAGCAGGGTCGCCAGCATCTTGATGGTGGTGGTTTTGCCCGCCCCGTTCGGACCGATGAAGCCGAACACATCGCCCGGCACCAGCTGAAACGAGATATCTTTCACCGCTACCAGGTCGCCAAACTCTTTGCGCAGGTTCTGCACATCCAGCATGCGTATTCCCTCCTCATTTGCGCCAGCACTTCTTAACTCCGTTATGAGTCAGCCACAAAAATCCTGCCGCAAGCAACAGGTAGACCCCACTTTGCACCAACCCCCAGCCGACAGCGTGCATTCCCTGTGCTATTTCGTCGTACCTGCCGAACATCGTTCCCATTTCTCCAAGCGTGTAAAACGGATTCAGCCAGACGAGGCACTGCCCATTCGTCACTGAGGCGAGCCAGAAATAGGCGCGACTGGCAAAACTTGAGAAGTCATCCTGAAGCATGGTCCCGAGGAAGTCCACCCATGGCTCGTAGGTCAAAATGCCAACCAGTGAAGGAAGCAGTAACAGGACAAAAACCTGAAGCGCGTAGAGCAGCGACGCACTTAACACCGTGCTACGCCAGCGGAACGAAAGCCAGGTGCCAGCCGAAATGAGCAGCACGCCCCAGCACCCGATGCAGAGCGTTCCCAAAATCAGGTGCGTCATAAAATCGTGGCTTGCTGGCATTAACGCCGAAGACGCCAGCCCCAGAGGGAACAACGCCGCCAGCAACACCACCAGCCGAATCAATCCCACGCCCCACTTGCCCAGCACAATCTCTTTCGCTGTGAGTCGTGTGAGTGCGAGAAACTCCCATGTCGCCTTCTCGTACTCCGAAGAAAAGAGATTGTAGCTGAACAGCGGTGTAATCAGACAGACCACGAACAGTATCAGAAAGAAGGTCTCTGTGATGCCTAATCGCAGATTCACAATCATGAGGAAGGTGGTCATGTACACCAGAATCAGCACCACGCCGATGGAGTAGTAGACCACGCGCAGGCGGGTGAAACGATGGCGCGTGCTACCGACCAAGTGATACCAGAGCAGGGGGTTCTCATTTCTCATTGGAGACCTCCACGGGGATGCTGATCCAGAGGGTGTTGCGTGCTTTGCTCTGGGCGGCGTCGCGCAGGCTGGGCGCCAGCACAGGCTCCGAAGTTTCCGCCGTCAGATACGCCACAGACACCTCGGGGAGTGATTGCACCCACTCCTCACGCGCGAGGCTTATGATGTCGTTAAACGAGGCGACATCGCTGTATGCACGAAGCATCCACGGATCCACCTCGCGCGGACGCGCTACCTGTGGGGGTACTTTTTGAGAGACCGTTTCGCGCACGAAATGCCCCTCACCCGGCTCCAGGTCGTGAATGTAAAGAATGCGGTCGCCCACATGAAGCTCCACCTGGCGGAGGGGGAAGGGGAATCGGTTACGGATTGTGCCTTCCAGTTGCCAGCGGCGTCCCACAGGCTTGAGGCGCAGCTGCGCTTCCAGATGCCCGCCCAGCTCCACATAGCGCGTGTAGCGGAACCACTGGAAGCTGAGATTGCGCACCCGGTAGTCCTGCACCACCTTCGGATCGCCCTCCAGCGTGCCCAGCACCTCCATCAAGTCGCCTCCTCGCCTCACAAAGGAGCTCAGCGTGCCGCTTTCCACCAGCTCCGCGCGGTCAAACTGCAAATCGTACAGCCCCGCGCGAGGGAAGAAAAGCAGCGCGCTACTGATTGCATAGGCTTCGGACGCACCCACCGGCATAATCAGAACCGACTGGATGTTCGCCGAGAGCGGCTTCCGATACAGATGCGCTGTGAACCGCGCCAGAATGCCCACAAATACCAGGGCGATCAGGGGGGTGGTGATCCACGCCCAGTCTAACGCCCGAAACCGTTTCAGCACCCAGTAGTTCACGGGCACCACCAGAAAGAAATAGAGCGCCAGCAGGGTAAACACCAGCCCCAGCGACGGCAGCTCTATCTTCGTCTCTACATTCAGGTTTGGCTGGGGGTTCCAGCCGAATTGGTCTTGCGTGAACCCCGACTGCACGGCAAAGACGCGGTTGACCGTCTGGCTGGGTGGGAGGTCGGGCGCATGGCGCAGTAAGGCTTTCCAGAAGCCGTCAATCCCCGTGTAGGAGCGCAACGGTTCTTCAGCAGGGTGGAACGCAAGGAAAATCACCGCGCCCAGCCCGTAGGGACGCGCCACAATCAGGGGCAACTCGCCCTGCCGCAGCAGCGTTCGACTGCCCTTGAGGACGCGCGCACGGGTGAGCGACACGGGCTGATTGAGCGGTCGGCTCTGGGCGAAAGCGCCCAGCGCAGGCAATCGCGGAGCCTGAATCAACTGCTCTGGCTGCACGGGCAATATCGAGCGGAGCGCAGGCACCTGCAGGTAGAGCGCGCCCGCGCCGCCGGGCACGATCAGCACGCCGCCCAACGCAACCCACTGGCGCAGAGCGTTCCACTGCTCGGCGTTCAGCCGCTCAGCGCCTGGGTGTAGAATCACCACGCTGACACCCCCCAGCGCCAGCGCGCTCTCCGGAAAATATTCAGGCATGCAGTAGGCGGGTTGGTACTTGCCGCTCTGACTCAAGCCTCCCCACTCTGTTTTACGACGGTTCGGGATGCGGGTCAGGTTCTGCAGCCCCCCAATCAGGTCGCCCACATTCACCACGAGGGTATCGGTTTCGCCGAGAGGTTGCACCTCCTGACGGACACTGACGCGATGACGCCCGCCCTCAAACAGAATCTCAAAACTGCTTGTGTAGTCGCTCACGATGGGGGTCGCGACCACCACCTTACGCCCGCCTGCGGGTAGCTCCAGCGGGTATCGATATTCGCGTATCGAGCCGAACCCGGCGCTTCGAACGGTCAGCACGCCGCGTAGATTGCCCGTGTTGGAGCGCACCTCTATCGCGATCGGGAAGGGACTATTGAGCGTCGCGCGCTGCCCGAACAGCGGCGTGGCTTTAATCTCTATCGGCTTTTGGCTCCACACCCCCACAACAAACGCCCACAACCCCAGCGCCAGAAGCCCCTTGCGCATAGCGAGATTAATTTTACACCTTTGCGTTGCCGATTCCTGCCTGTGCAGGCTCAGGGCGCCGTTTCCTCAGGGGCTGAGACGGAACCGGATTCCCCGATGGCGGTGAAAGTGGCAGGCTCCAGAAAGGCATCTACCACGATGGGATCGAACTGCTTGCCCCGTTGAAGTCGGATTTCTTCTACTGCCTCTTCAAGGGGTTTTGCGGGGCGGTAGGGACGGTCGTGAGTCATGGCATCGTAGGCGTCGGCGAGCGCCACGATTCGTCCCCAGAGGGGGATTTCGGTGCCTTTCAAGCGGCAGGGGTAGCCACGCCCATCCCAGCGTTCGTGATGGGTCAGCGCAATCTGGCGCGCCATCTGAACGGCAGGGTAAGGACAGCCCTCCAGCATCTGGGCGCCGAGAAGGGTATGCTGACGCATAATGCGTCGCTCCTCATGGGTGAGTTTGCCCGGCTTACGCAAGATAGTATCGGGGATGGCAATTTTGCCCAGATCATGCAGGGGCGCGGCGTGGCGCAGCAGAAACAACACCTCTTCTGAAAGCCCCAGCACGCGCCCAATCGCCTCACTCAGCCGCCCCACGCGCACGATATGTTCGCCTGTCAAATCGTCCCGATACTCCGCCGCACGCGCCAGACGCTCCAGAATCTCTATCCGCGCCAGCTCCAGTTCCCGCTCGCGCCGCTCCAGAAGGCGTTCAATCTGCAACTTCTGCTCCGCTAACTGCTGATGGAGCCGGCGCATCTCCAGCAGGTTGCGCACGCGCAGCAGCAACTCCGTCGCCTGAAAGGGTTTATGCAAAAACTCGGTCGCGCCGCTCCGAAAGGCTTCGAGTTTGATCTCTGGAGCCAGATCGGCGGTCAGCACAATAATCGGCAACACTTCGCTGGAATATCGCTCGCGTAGCGCACGGACAATCTCTTTCCCCTCTGCCTCCTTCAAATGCCAGTCCACCAGCGCAATATCGGGAGCCACAGCAGCCAGTCGACTCAGCACCTCGTGGGGGTTGGAAGCCATGAGAATCTGCTTGTACCCCGCTTCACGCAGCAGCGTCGCGATATACTCTCCTGTCAGCGGCTCATCATCCACCACCAGCACAACTGCCTGTGAAGTTGCTTCCGCGATAGGCATAGACCATCACCCTCTTGTGCCCTCCCTGTACGGAAAGCGGGGCGTCCCTGCGGTGTGAAGAATCTGACGGCACTGCGTTAATACTGGTTCCCTGCAGAATTTCCTGCTGGTAAAAATTCTGGGTTTCGTGTATCGCCCACCACCCCGGGCGAGCCAGCGGAGACGACGACCCTGCACACGCCCTTTATAGGGAGGGGCTTTCTGTTCAGGCGAACCCCTTACCTGCGCTGCCGTTCCAGCGCTTGCTTCACCAGCGCAGGGATGTCGCTGGGCGTGTCGGCAATCGGCACACCTGCTTCCGTGAGCGCCTTAACCTTGGATTGGGGACTGCCTTTACCACCTGAGATAATCGCCCCCGCGTGCCCCATGCGCTTGCCTGGCGGCGCAGTGCGTCCCGAAATGAAGCCCACCACTGGCTTGGTCATGTGGTTTTTGATATACTCCGCCGCAATCTCTTCATCGGAGCCGCCGATTTCGCCCACCAGCACCACCGCTTCGGTCTGGGGGTCGGCTTCAAACAGAGGCAACACATCAATAAAGGTCGTGCCGATAATCGGGTCGCCGCCGATTCCCACGCAGGTGGACTGCCCCAAGCCTGCCTGGGTCAGCTCGTAGACAATCTCGTAGGTCAGCGTGCCGCTGCGGGAGACCAGCCCGATGGAGCCTTTGCGGAACAGCATGCCCGGCATAATGCCCACTTTGCACTCTTCGGCGGTGGTCAGCCCCGGACAGTTGGGACCAATCAGTCGGCTCTGGGTGCAGCGCTTGAGGTAGTTCACCACGCGCACCATATCCTGAACAGGGATGCCTTCGGTGATGCACACGATCAGCTCAACACCTGCGTCCGCCGCCTCGAGGATGGCGTCGGGGGCGAATGGCGCCGGCACGAAGATACACGACACATTCGCGCCCGTCTCGCGCACGGCTTGCTTGACGGTATCAAACACGGGCACGCCTGCGACTTCCTGTCCCCCTTTGCCCGGCGTGACTCCTGCGACGACTTTCGTGCCATATTCCAGCATCTGGCGCGTGTGGAACTCTCCTTCGCGCCCCGTGATTCCCTGAACCAGCACCTTTGAGTTCGCGTCCACCAGAATTGCCATCGTTCCAGTCTCCTTCGCGCCAAGATTGTACCCGATGAGGGGCAGGATTCCCCTACCCTTGCGCGAAACGGGCAGGTGCTATGAGACGCTGGGTATGGTTCTGGATGTTGCTGTGTGTGTGGCTTGCCGTTGGCTGGGCGCAGATGGCGTTGCCTGAGCCGAAGCCGATTGTTGGGGCACGGATGCCGGCGCTGAGTCCCGATGGCAAGCAGATTGCGTTCGTGTATCGTGGCGATATCTGGCTGGCGCCTGCAGAGGGTGGGCGCGCGACGCCGTTGACTCGTCATGTGGCTTACGACGCCTATCCGCTCTGGTCGCCCGACGGCAAGTGGATTGCGTTCGCCAGCGTGCGCAACGGCAACTGGGATATTTTTCTGATTTCGGCGGAAGGGGGCGCGCCCGTGCAGCTCACCTTCCACTCCCAGTCGGAAACCCCCAGTAGCTGGAGTCGGGATGGGCGTTATCTGTATTATGCCGCGTCGTATGATTCCAACAACCCGTCGCTGGTGGAGCTGGAGGTTGCGACGGGGCGTTTCCGTCGCCTGACAGAAGATTACCAGACGCTTACTGGACCCCAGATTTCGCCCGATGGCAAGCTGCTGGCGTATGGGCGGGGTGGGTTTCCCTGGTGGCGTCCGCGCTATATGGGTTCGGGCGCGATGCAAGTCTGGGTGATGGAGATGCAGACAGGCGCCCGCCGCGCACTTGTCAACGACCAGCGCCAGCACCTGTGGACTCAGTGGATGCCCGATGGGAAGCACCTGCTGACCGTCACGATTGGTGAGAAGACCCCCGACTCGCCCCGGCTGGGAGAGAAGTTGCCCCCGTTTCAGGATAATCCGCGCCGCACGCCCAACCTGTGGCTGGTGGATTTGCAGGGGCGCAAGCGCCCGCTGACGCAGATGGTGGGCGGCGCGGTGCGGTTTCCCTCTGTCGCCGCACAGTCGGGCGATATTGCGTTTGAGTACGAGGGGCATCTCTATCTGCTTCGGTCGGGCGCGCGGGAGCCGCAAAAACTCACCTTCTACGCGATGCAGGATGACGCCCAGAACACACGCCAGCGCGAGGTGTTCACCAGCGGCGTGGAGGAGGCGGAACCCTCGCCCGATGGCAAGCGCTACGCCTTCCGCCTGCGCGGCGACATCTGGGTAATCGATATTGAGAAGCCCAAGAGCCTGCCCGAAAAGCGCAACGCCGAGTTCGCCCGACGCCTCACCGACTGGGCAGGCGACGACTCCGATTTCTACTGGTCTAAAGACGGCAAGACCCTTTACTTCACCTCCGACCGCAACTACTATCAGCAGGTCTATGCGCTGAATGTGGAGACGCTGGAGGTGAAGCGCCTCTGGGACAAGCCTGCCGATGTGTCGCGCCTGCAACTCTCGCCCGACGGCAAGTTTCTGGGCTTCTGGGTTTCTGGCGAGGACGGCGGGCTGTTCACGCTGAACCTGGAGACGAACGAGGTGAAGAAGGTGCTCCATGAGCCGGGCACGCACTGGTACGGGCTGGGCGGCGGCGACTTTGCATGGTCGCCCGATATGCGCTGGCTGTGCGTGCAACGGCGCGACCCGCGCGGCAGCTGGAACCTCTGGATTCTGCCCGCCGATGGCTCTGGGGAACCCGTCAACATCACGCGCCTGAACGCTTTCCATAACCAGCCTGCATGGTCGCCCGACGGGAAGTATCTTTTCTTCAACAGCAATCGTGCAGGGAGCGCGATTTATGTCGTGCCGCTCACGCGCGAGACCGCCCGCACGGAAGACACCGAAATGAAGTTCGAGAAGCCCAAAGAGGGCGAGCCACTGGAGGTCAAGATTGACTTTGATGGGATTGACCAGCGCATCCGGCGGTTCGTGAGCCAGTCCTCGCAGGGTGATCTGACGGTCAGCGCGGACGGCAAGATTTACTTCCTCTCCGAGGGCGACATCTGGCAGGTGTCTTATGACGGGAGCGAGAGCAAGCGGCTCACCACGGGAGGTGGGCATGCGGCGCTGCGAGTCTCCGCCGACGGCAAAAAACTCTACTTCATCCGCAACGGCGAACTGTACACGATGAACCTGCAGGCAAACAACCGTGTGGAGAAGGTGGAGTTCAAGGCGGAGATGGAGGTTGATACGGAGGCTGTGCGTCAGGCGGCGTTTGTGCAGTTCTGGCGAGCCTACGAGCGCGGGTTCTACGACCCCAGTTTTCACGGGCGCGACTGGACGGCGATTCGCGAGCGGTATCGTCCGCTGCTTGCGGGTGTGGGCGTGCCCGAAGAGTTCGCGCTGGTGCTTTCGATGATGGTCGGTGAGCTGGAAGCCTCGCACTCGGAGGTGTCGCCGCGTTCCAGCGGAGGGCGCAGTCCCAGCACGCCCCATCTGGGTTTCACGATAGACTACAGTCATCGCGGGCGCGGGCTGAAAGTGGCTGCTGTGCCCGAAGGCGCGCCCGGTTCTTACCCCGAAACCCGAATTCAGCCGGGTGAATACATCCTCAAAATCAACGGCGAACCCGTGGAAGCCAACCAGAAACTCTGGCAGCTCATCAACGACAAGGGCGACCGCACCTTCGAGTTTCTGGTCAACAGCGGTCCCTTTGAAGAGGGCGCACGGGTGGTGAAATATAAACCGCTCAGCGCAGGTGAATGGAGCGAGCTGCACTACCAGAACCGCGTGAACCGCCTGCGCCGCTATGTGGAAGAGCGCAGCGGCGGCAAAATCGGCTATGTGCATATTCGCGGCATGGGCGGCTCCGACCTGAACCGCTTCGAGCGCGAATATTACGAGTACGCACGGGGCAAGCAGGCGATGATTATCGATGTGCGCTTCAACGGCGGGGGCAATATCGCCGACACGCTGATTGACTGGCTGGAGCGCACCCAGTACGGCTATTACCGCCCGCGCGATTGGCAGCCCTACCCCTGGCCATCGGGCGCGATGGAACTGCCGCTGGTGGTCTTGATGAACGAGCGCAGTTTCAGCAACGCCGAGATGTTCCCCTACTCGGTCCGCGCCAAAAAACTGGGCACTCTGGTCGGCTGGCAGACACCCGGCTATGTGATTGCGACCTGGGGGCTGGACCTTGTGGACGGCACAGGCGCGCGCATGCCCCAGCTGGGCGTCTACCGCAAGGACGGCTCCAACATGGAGAACAACGGCGAAGCGCCCGATATCGCCGTCTGGATGTCGCCCGACGACTGGGTAAACGAGCGCGACCCGCAGCTGGACAAGGCGATTGAGGTGCTGATGAGCCAGCTGGAGAAGCGCTGAAAATATGGGGGAGGCGCTTTGCCTCCCCTTTGTTTTGCATTTATGGAAGACTGGCGTGTCGCTCTCCAGAACGCAGGCGTCAACCCCGAATGGCTCCACGAAGAAACAGTGCAGATTGGGGGGCACTGCCTGCGCCTGTGGACCGTGCGCTCGGTGGATGACCTGCTGAGCGCGCTCCCGCCCGAGAGTGAGATTCCCTACTGGGCGATTCTGTGGGATTCCGCGCTCTGGCTGGGGCGCTGGCTCTGGGCGAACCCCCATCGGGTTCGTGGCAAGCGCGTGCTGGAGCTGGGATGCGGCGTTGGGCTGGTGGGGATCGTCGCTCAGATGCTGGGCGCGGCGCGCGTGGTGCAGAACGACAATCATCCCCCTGCGCTGGTGCTTTCCGCTCAGAATGCGCGGCAGAACGGCATTACGCCCCCCGAACCACTGCTGATGGACTGGCGCACATGGACGCATTCAGAGCAGTACGACCTCGTGCTGGGCGCGGATGTGGTGTACGACCGCGACCTGCACGCGCCGCTGATAGAGGTGCTGGAGCAGGCTCTCGCGCCAGAGGGGGAGGCGATTCTGGTAGACCCCGGACGCGATTCGGGCTGGCTGTTTGCCGAGCGCCTGCTACAGGCGGGCTGGCAAGTGGAGCTTTCACTGGCGCCGCTCGGAGAGTCGCCCCACCGCGAAGCACTGGTGATGGAGATCAGAAACGCCCCATAAACCCTGTCAGCGCCGCCCCCAGTGTCGCCAGTGCGTTCACTCCGTTATTGTCCAGCCAGCGCCAGCCCGAGTGCCACTCTGCAGGCACGCCGCAGTGAACACGCGACTCGGTGCGCTTCTGACACCGCTGGCACACAAACCGCGCCTGCACCGACGCGCCCAGCAGGCTGTCCAGCATCACGCCCGCCAGTCCTGCGCCCCACGCCCACAGAAACTGCGCAGCCGATAGCCCCATCCCCAGCGCGCCCAGCCCCGCTATCAGTCCGCTTCCCAGCAGCGCGCCCAGCGTGCCCGCGAGGCTGACCGCACCCGAAGTGCCCGGCGGCACGGGCGCCCCCGTGAGGATCAGGCGCGGCTGTCTGCCATAGCGAATGCCGATCTCGGTCGCCCATGTGTCGCCTGTGGCGCAGGCGAGGCTGGCAACATACGCAAGCCACGCGCGCTCGGCGAAGGCAGGAGCCAGAAATGCCAGCCACACCGCGAGTGTCGGCATACCCCCGTTCGCCAGCACCTGCCAGAGGTTACGCCGCTCTGATTGCCCCGACCGCCCCAGCACGCGCGGCAACAGGCTGGAGGTGAAAAAGAAGACCACCATCAGCAAGCTCGGCTGCCAGCCCCCTAACCCGAACACGCTCGCCCCCACCACTACCGCGCCCAGCGCGCCGTCGCGAGTCAGCAGGCGCATCCGATAGGCTCCCCACGCCACCCCACCCGCCAGCAACACGCCCAGCACCAGATTCACTGCCCACGCCCCGACACGCACGGATTGCCCCGCTCATAAAATCGCCAGAGCCGATCCGTCGCCTTCTGAATGCCAATACGGGGCGAAACGCCCACTTTCGAGTCGGGCACCGGCTCGCCCTGCCAGATTTGCACGCGCCCCGTGATGAGCGACTCGCCGTTAAACGCCCGCGTAATGCCCAGCGCCCGACAGAGATTGCCCGGTCCGCGACAGAGCATCGTCAACGGGCGATGCCCCCGATGGCGAATCATCCACTCCACGCCCAGCGTCGGCTCCAGCGCGCGAATCAGCACCGCCTCGCCCACCCCCTCAGGCTGGCACACGGCATTAAAGCACTCATGCACGCCGTAAATCAGGTACACATACGCCGTGCCCGGTGGTCCGAACATCGCGGCGTTGCGCTCGGTGCGCCCCCGATAGCTGTGGCTCGCGGGGTCGTCCTGTGTGTACGCCTCTGCCTCCACGATACGCCCGCCAACCCAGCCCGCGCCCGGATGATAGACCACCAGCCAGTGCCCCAGCAGGGCGCGCGCCGCCTCCACCGTCGGCTGAAGATAAAACTCCACAGGCAGGGGACGCGGCTTCTCCATCGGCAACCTCACAACTGAAGCGTTTTCTCGTGCAGGCGAACCCCCAGCAGAAGCCCCACCGCCATCATGGACGCCAGCAGCATGCTCCCACCCAGACTCACGAACGGCAACGGGATGCCCACTACAGGAAACAGCCCCATCGTCATACCCACATTGGTCAGCAGATGAAACAGGAAAAGCGTCAGTACCCCGCCTGCCACAAGCCGATAGAACTCATGGCGCGTCTCCACCATCACACGCCAGACGCGATACAAAAACAGCCCGTACAGCGCCAGAAACCCCGTTGCGCCTATGAATCCCAGCTCCTCGCCAATCACCACGAAAATAAAGTCGGTTTGCTGTTCGGGGATGTAGCGCAGATTTTTCTGGGTTCCTTGCAGGTAGCCCTTGCCTGTGAGCTGCCCGCTGCCAATCGCAATCCGCGCCTGCAGAATGTGATAGCCCGATTGCTGGGGGTCTGCCTCAGGGTTGAGGAAGGAAACCAGCCGTGCCTTCTGGTAATCACGCAGGATGTCCAGATGCCACATCGCCCCAAATCCGAGCGCGCCCGCCACCACCGTGAGCGCCAGCCAGCGTCCCGGCGCCTCTGCCAGAAAGACCATCGCGAACCACAACACCCCCAGCACGATTGAAGTCCCCAGGTCAGGCTGCTTGAACACCAGAAAGGCAGGGATGGCGGTGTGCAACAGCGAAAACAAAAACCCTTTCGGCGTGCGGAGCTGCGCGCCCATGCGCACGAGCAGGCTCGCCAGCGTGAGAATCAGCAACAGTTTCGCCAGCTCAGAGGGCTGGAACTGATAGCCCCCGGGCAGTTCAATCCAGCGCTGGGCGCCCTTGCGCTCGGCGCCGAATAAATCCACATATAGCAACATCAGCACATTCAGCCCGTAAAGCCATCGGGAATAGCGCATCCACACCAGCGGATTCACCAGCATGAAAAACACCATCGCGCCTGTGCCCAGCGCCAGCCACATCAGCTGGCGGCGCATCAGCCCCGGCGCCCAGTGGTAAGTGGCGCTGTGCAGAATCAGCAGTCCCGCCCCAACGAGCGTCAGCACGCTCAGAAGTAGCGGGAAGTCCAGATTCTTGAGCGCGTGTAAACGGCTCCGCCACGCCAGCGCTGTCGCCACAGTGGGAGAATTGTACCCCTATCGGCTCGCCCCCTCATCCCCCCTCCAGCAAAACGATACCGAGGGAGCGCATCCTATGTTCTTCCTGCAATACATCAGGAGCCGTTCCGCAGAAATGGCAGATTATCACACGGCAACTCCAAACCCTCTGGACGCCACCGAAACTGGGTACTGCTGGGGAATAACCACTCACTATCCCATATCGCGGACGGTTGTTTCAGTGTTTCCTCTGATGCCTGTGGGAACGCGAGTCCCACTGAGCCTACCGCGTCCTCTATCGCCTCCTGAAACAGGGTTTCTACTATCTGCCCCGCGGTTGCGTTCGCTTCCGCAAAGGTAACGCTCAACGGCTCGGAGAACTCCACCTGAGCGCTTGTTGAAGAAGCAAAGAGCGTCTTGCCCTCCGCACTCTGGATGGTCAGTTGTACGGAACACCGTATTTTATGGAGTTTGACCCTCTGTTCAGGGGCAGAGCCATCCATCGCGCTGCCTGCTGCCAGTTGACACAACAACCCCACAATCGTCCACCACTGCACCCGAATCGCCATCGCTTTGTGCCTCCATGAGTCCATCAGGTCGTGCGCCCTGTTTCTCTTCGTGATAACACTCTGTTCTCCTGCTGGATGTCTGGGGGTACAGCGCTACGCCGTAACCGTAGTATCCTCTCTCATTCAGTAAAACGATGCCATGCTTCTGGTTCCAGCCATTAGCCATTATTCCGCTTCCCATCCGTAAGTCTCCCGCACGCCACTCACCAGGTCGCCAAAGGCTGGGTTTGCAGAAGATGCTGCACCAGCTTCAAAAGTAAAGTCTCCTGTCTTCACTGTGGCAACTCCCACGATTTTCACGCTCACAGGAACACCCTTACGCAAAATCCGCTCCTGAGGAGTCACCCGAAAATGGAGCGCCACAATATCCTTCGCAGTGTCATAGTAAACCGACTCGTAGCGCGGCGAAGAATCGGCTTCGCACATCTTTATCCCTGCTGGTAAAATCGCCTCTCCTCTGTTGAGGGGCATCCCCTCTTCATCTAAGACAAGCATCGAGAAATGAAGCGGCTCGACAACACAGACAGGGATAGCCTCAGGGTAGTCGCCCAGAGCTTGAAGACGCTTGTCAGGAATAAAAGGACCATATAGCAGCAGCCAAGCGTCCAATCCCGCCCAATCCCCCTCTACCTCATAATGCCACTGAACTACTGCCAAAGAGGCAATATAGTGAGGCTGTTCTAACACTTGAAAGGTGACCGCTTTTTCCGAGGAGTTACCCGAGGAATCTCTGGCAAGTATCCGCAACTCGTACACTCCTGGTTCACGAATTGGCGTGCCTACCCTGTAGGGTTCATCGCCCAACAGGGCTACGAAGGTCGGCTTTGGGTCAATCTCATCTTTGACCACGATCTGCGGGGTAACTTGCTTTAGCCAAAGGGAGCCGTGAGGAATGTTGACAGAAATGATAGGCGGCTGTTCATCTAAAGCAGAGTGAGAAAATGAGAAACGCACAAGCACCCCCATCGCCGCCAGCAACACCGTCGCGACTGTTTTACCGACTGCTCCCTGCGCCCAGGTTCGGCGCACCCATTGCAAGAGGTTTGTCCGTTTCACCGCAGTGCCTCCTCAAGCGCTATAGTGGAACACGCGCAAAATTACTATAGCATGTCAGGCGGGGCTTTGTCAAGAGGTTGAGTAGGAACGCACTATTTGAATTCAAGCAGGGACATTTGGAGGTGAAACGCCACAAAAGCCCAATGCGCCATCCACGCTCAAAACGAGTGGGCGCACGACGCTACGCCCAGAAGGCTCCCCAACTCGCTTGCTTGCGGAGCATGGCTCTCGCCTCCTCAATAGAAGATTCTCTCCAGGAGAGGTCTCCTGCTACTACCAGAACATCGGGTAAAATATAGCGCGACGGAGGCACCTTATGAATACGCCCGCAGAACTGCGTTATACCAAAAGCGATGAGTGGGTTCGCGTCGAAGGCGATGTGGCGACCATCGGCATCACCGATTATGCCCAGTCGGAGTTAGGCGATATTGTGTTTCTGGAACTGCCCGAAGTGGGGCGCTACCTGCAAACGGAGGAAGCGTTCGGCGCAGTCGAATCCGTTAAAGCCGCATCCGACCTCTATGCTCCTGTGGAAGGCGAAGTGATTGAGGTCAACACGGCGCTCCAATCGGCGCTGGAACAGATTAACCAGGACCCCTACGGCGCAGGCTGGATGATTAAGATTCGCATGAAAGACCCCAGCCAGGTGAACACGCTCATGACCGCCGACGAATATCGCGCCTATCGAGGACTATGAGATACATCCCCCACACAGAAGAGGATATCCAGCAGATGCTGGCGACCATCGGGGTTGCCAGCATTCGTGATTTGTTTCAGGATATTCCCGATTCGCTCTACCTCAAAGAGCCGTTGCCCATTCCCGATGGGTTGGACGAGCATGCTCTTTTCAAACGCCTTGCCCGACTGGCGAGCCAGAACGCCGACACCACACGCTACCTGAGCTTCTTGGGCGCAGGCGCCTATGACCATTTCATCCCCAGCATCGTACAGACCCTCATCAGCCGCGGGGAGTTTCTTACAGCCTACACGCCCTATCAGCCTGAAGCCAGTCAGGGGCTGCTCCAGAGCATTTTTGAGTTTCAGACGATGGTGTGCGAACTCACGGGGATGGAAGTCGCCAACGCCTCGATGTACGATGCCTCCACCGCGCTGGCGGAGTCGGCGCTGATGGCGTGCCAGATTACGGGGCGCTCCAGAGTTATCGCTTCACAAGCGATTCACCCGCACTATCGTCAGGTTCTGCGCACCTACCTGTGGACGAATAGCCGCGAACTGGTGGAGATTCCGCATGCTGAAGGAATCACCGACTCAGACGCGCTCCGAGCGGCAATAGACGACCAGACCGCCTGCGTGCTGGTGCAATATCCGAACTTCTTTGGGTTGATTGAGCCGCTGGCGCCGATAGTGGAAACGGCGCATCAGCACGGAGCGCTTGCGATTGTGTGCGCCGACCCGATGGCGCTGGGCGTATTGAAGCCTCCTGGCGAGTACGGTGTGGATATTGTCGTGGGCGAGGGGCAGTCGCTGGGCAACGCGATGGGGTTCGGCGGACCGTTTCTGGGGCTGTTCGCCTGTAAGCAGGAATATGTGCGACGCATACCCGGGCGCATCGTGGGGCAAACGACCGACAGCGAGGGGCGCCGCGGCTTCGTGATGACCCTGCGCACCCGCGAGCAAGATATCCGACGCGAGAAGGCAACCTCCAACATCTGCACCAACGAAGCGCTCTGCGCCCTCGCCAGCACGATTTTTATGAGCGCACTGGGGAAGCAGGGGTTTCGTGAACTGGCGGAGACCTGCACTCAGAAAGCTCACTACGCCGCCCAGCGCCTGACGGAAATCCCTGGCGTGGCGCTCCGATTCCCGAAAACCCCCTTCTTCAAAGAGTTTGTGCTGGAGCTGCCTCTCAGCGCCAGAGCGGTCTGCGACCGACTCCTTGACAAGCAGATTCTGGCTGGGCTGCCGCTGGAGCCGTACTACCCGAATATGGAAAACGCGCTGCTGGTGTGCGTAACGGAAACCCGCACGCGCGAAGAAATAGAGACCTTTGCCGAATCGCTCGCCGACGCCTTGCGAAAATAGCAGGTTTAAGCGTTTCAAAGGCGTATTAAGAGGGTGTGAGCAAGTTTCCCTACGGCAACTCGGCGCTGGCGATGCTGGGGTTGGCGGCGGCAAGTGGCGCCTATCTCACTCTGAACCGCCCCAGCAAGGCAAAGCCGACTTTGCGCCTGTGGACCTTTGCGAAAACGCACGGTGAGGCATACCAGCAGGCGGTTCCCGCGTTTGTAAAGGCGCATCCCGGCGTCTCGGTGGAAGTGCAGATTGTGGCAGGGGAAGCCGTTACCTCGCGCCTGCAGGCTGCTTTCTGGGCAGACCTCGATGTGCCCGACCTGGTGGAAGTGGAAATCAGCTGGGCAGGCAGCTTTTTCCGGGGACCGCTGGAAAGCATCGGCTTTCTGGATTTGACCGAGCGTATTCACCAATCCGGCTTGTGGGAGCGCGTGGTGCAGGCGCGGTTTGCCCCCTACACCACCCGTGGGCGAATCTTCGGGATTCCGCACGATGTGCATCCTGTGATGCTCGCCTACCGACGCGATCTGGTGGAGCGGCTCGGCATCGATGTGGAGCAACTGCGCACATGGGACGACTTTATTGAGGTGGGACGCCGAATCACTCAGCCCGGCAAGCGCTACATGATTGAGCTGCCCGACACCGAGTCGTCGCGTTTTGAGGCGTTGCTTTTCCAGCGCGACGGCGGCTATTTTGACGAACAGGGGCAGTGCATTATGGATAACGAGATTGCTGTGGAGACGATGAAGATGTATGTGCCGATGGTGGCAGGGCGCTACCGCATCGCCAGCGATCTGGGGGGAGGGCAAATTTTCACCCGTGCCGTGGAGGATGGCTACTTTCTGTTCCTGATTACGCCCGACTGGCGTAGCCGCACCATTGAACAGGATGTCCCGCGCGTTGCAGGGCGCATGGCGCTGATGCCCCTGCCCGCGGTCGCGCCAGGCAAGCGCCGCACCACGACATGGGGCGGCACGATGATTGGCATCACCCGCCGATGCCAGAACCCCGACCTGGCGTGGGAGCTGATTATGCACCTCTACTTCAATCGCGAGGATCTGGCGCAACGCTTTCGCGATACGAACATCCTGCCGCCCGCACGCGATTTGTGGGATCATCCGGCTTACTACGAGAAACGCCCCTACTGGAGCAACCAGCCTCTGGGGGCGCTCTATGCAAAGCTCGCGCCCGATGTGCCGTTTCAATACACCAGCCCTTATATCAGTCTGGCGAAAGCCAAGATGAGCGAGGCGCTGATAGGATGCGTGCGCTACTATAACACTTATGGCGAGCGCGGCTTTGACGGGTATGTTCGCAAGCAGTTAGAGCAAAGTGCCGAGGAGGTGCGCCGTGCCATACGCCGAAACCCGTATCTCTGAGCGTGTTCGGGAACGGCGCTGGCGTGCCGAACAGATAGCGCCTTACCTGTTCGTGGCGCCCTTTGTCATCCTGTTTCTTATTTTTGGGGCGTACCCGCTTGCCAAAAGCTTTCTGCTGTCTCTCTATATCACAAACGGTCCACGCGATGTGGTGTTCGTCGGGTTGGACAACTTTCGCTACATGTTCAGCGACCCCAACTTCTGGAAGGCGGTTCGCAACACAGCGGTCTTCACCTTCTGGTCTATTGTGCTACAGATTCCTGCAGGTCTGGGGCTGGCGCTTTTGCTCAACAGCCCGTGGATGCGGGGGCGGAACCTGTTTCGGCTGGCGTTTTTCTCGCCCAACCTTGTAGGGGGTGTGTTTGTGGGGGTGCTGTTCAGCGTGCTGTTTGTGCCCCAGTATGGCTTGATTAATCGGGGACTACACGCTCTTTTCGGCATCCCGCTGGATACACGCTGGCTTGCCGACCCTGCGCTGGTGATGCCCGCGCTGGTGATGACCAGCCTCTGGATGTCGGTGGGGTTCCATATGGTCTACATCCTCGCAGGGCTTCAGAGTATCGAGAAAGACCTCTACGAAGCAGCGCTCCTGGACGGCGCCAACAGCTGGCAGCAGTTCTGGCATGTGACCCTGCCCGGATTGCGCCATGTATTGATTTTTCTCTTGCTCATCAGTACCATCGGCTCATTCCAGTTATTTGAGCTGCCGTGGGTGATGCTGGGGCGCGGTCCTGGACCCGACGCCTCAGGGCTGACCATCGTGATGTATCTCTACCTGAATGGGTATGTTGCAGGCGACCTGGGCTATGCTTCTGCTGTGGGCTGGACGCTGGCGCTCGGTTTGCTGGTGGTGAGCCTGGTTCAGCTGCGCCTGACAGGCGCATGGAAGCCCCGCGCATCGTAGGAGGCAAAAACGATGACTTTGCGTCTCATCAGGCTCATTCTGTGGGTTGGGATTGCGGTGGCAGCAGGCATCGCGATGACACCGCTGGTGTGGCTGCTGGCAGCTTCCCTGAAAGCGCCCGAAGACCTGTTCTCCTACACCTTTTTCTCGCCGAACCCCAGCCTGAAGAATTTTGTGGACCTTTTCACGCAGGTGGACTTTTTACGCTATTTTGTGAATAGTGTCTTTGTGTCCTGTGCCAGCGTCGTGATTCAGCTTTTCTTCTCGTCGCTGGCGGGCTATGCGCTGGCGAAGTACGAGTTTCGTGGTAAATATGCCCTCACTTTGCTGATGCTGGCGACGATGCTGATCCCGGGACAGGTTACACTGGCGCCGACTTATGAGCTGCTTTATCATCTGGGCTGGATCGATACCTACTGGGCGCTGCTGGTGCCCGGAGCTGTGAGCGTCTTCGGAATTTTCCTGTTCCGTCAGGCGATTCTGAGCGTGCCGACCGAGTTGATTCATGCGGCGCGTGTGGACGGGGCTTCCGAGTTTAGCATTTACTGGCAAATCGTGATGCCCACTGTTCGCCCGATGGTGGGCGCGTTCGTGTTGATTGCATTCATGGGACAGTGGAACTCGTTCCTCTGGCCGCAGATTGTGCTTCACAGCGCGGAGCGCTTCACCCTGCCGATTGCCCTGACACAGATGGTTGGCATTTACCAGCAGCAATATGGGATGTTGATGGCGGGCACGCTGTTGAGCATTCTGCCCGTGATTATCCTGTTCCTGCTGCTCCAGAAGGAGTTTGTGGCAGGGCTGACCTCTGGCGCGGTAAAAGGTTAGCTCGCAGGGTATGATTCTGTCGGCAATGATGGAAACGACGCAGTTTACGCTCGGCATAGTCCAGTTCAAACCCGTAAAAGGGCAGTACCTGCGCAATCTGGAGTCGATACAAGCGGTGATGCATCAGGCTTTGAACACGACACCTCCCGTGGATGTGCTGGTGTTCCCAGAGACCGCGACTACAGGCTACTTTGTGCAGGGGGGCGTTCGTGAGCTGGCAATGCCTGCCGAGCATCTGTTTGCTGACTTAGCCGCGCGCTACGAGGCGCTATCGCCAAACCGTGCGATGGACATCTGCATCGGCTTCTATGAGCGCTACGAGGGCGAATATTACAACTCGGCGCTCTATGGAACTTTAGAGCCGAAAGCTGAACACTCTCGCCTTGTGCATGTTCATCGGAAATTCTTCCTCCCAACCTATGGCGTTTTTGAAGAGGAGCGCTTTGTGGCACGCGGGACACGGCTGGATGTGTTCCCCACACGCTTTGCCAAGGCGGCTATCCTCATCTGCGAGGATGTATGGCACTCCGTGACTTCAGCAATTGTGGCGCTCAAGGGGGCGCAAATCATTTATGTGCCCACCGCCTCACCCGCGCGAGGATTTCAAAGTGAGCAAATAGAGAATGTGGAAGCCTACCACCGCATGCTCACCCAGATTGCCAGCGAACACACACTGTTTGTGGCGCAGTCCAGTCTGGTGGGGTTTGAAGGAGGCAAGGGCTTTGTCGGCGCGTCGTGGATTGTCAACCCCTTCGGCAAGGTGATTATGCAGGGACCACTCGGACAGGAGGCATTGCTGGTGGTTCCGATTAATCTGGACGATGTGGCGATTGCCCGGGCGCAATTGCCCCTGCTCTCCGACTTGCGCTCTGTCCTGGCGGATGTTGCGCTGCAGTTCGATGCGATTGTTCAACAGGAACGAATCGGGTAGCCATGCGGTATAATCTCTCTGGAGGCTGAAACAATGCGACGGCGTAGCATTCCTATCGGCTATATTGGTGTGATGATTATCGCGCTTGCCTTTATTATCTGGTACGGGTGGTCTACCCAGATTGCACCCCTTATGGAAGAAACGCATCAGCATGAGGCTCAGAACGAAACTCCCCCGAGCACGCCTGCTCCTTCGGAAGCAGAGGTCAAGGCGATGCTGGAGAGAAATAAGCAGGCAATCGGCGCCAAGCCACCTGCTGCTCCTCAGACTTCTGCTCCCCAAACCCCGTCCCGGGTGGAGCCGCCCAAGCCTGACCCCTCGCGTGATGTAATGGATTACTGGTGGGAGATGAAACCTGCCGAGACGGGCAAAAAGTAGCCCCGCAATAAGGAGGAGCGACGATGCTCTCACGCGCACTGGTGCTGAAAGTGGCAGAGTGGCCTGCTTTCAAAAACTGGATTAAACATAGCCGCATGACGCGGGGGCTGGTGGAGCGCTTTATTGCAGGGGAGGATCTGGAAACCGCGATACGAGTCACTCAAAACCTCAATCAGCAGGGCTTCGCTGTTGCTCTGGATTACTTGGGGGAAGATACCACACGCCCCGAAGATGCAGAAAACGCGGCGCGCCAGTATATTTTGTTACTTGAAAAAATTGCAGAAACAGGAGTCAACGCCTGCATTTCTATCAAACTGACCCAGCTGGGGCTGGATCTGGGGTACGATCTTTGCAAGGCAAACCTGGAATGCGTTCTCAAAACAGCGCGCGACTTAGGAAACTTCGTCTGGATTGACATGGAGAGTAGTAAACACACAGATGGGATCCTGAGTCTCTTCTGCGAGATGTTCCCGCGGTATCCGAATACGGGCACGGTTTTACAAACCTATCTCTATCGCACTCCCCGGGACATGGAGCGTCTTCTGGAATTGGGGGCGCGTATTCGCCTGGTCAAGGGGGCATACGCCGAGCCGCCTTCAGTGGCATACCGCTTTAAACGGGAGGTGGATCGGCAGTTCTGGATTTTGATGGAAGAGCTTCTTCGTCGTGGCAAGGAGCCGGCAATAGCAACCCATGACAGGCGCCTCATTCGCCACGCGAAAGAGTATGCCCAGCAAATTGGGCTTGCCAAAAATCAGTTTGAGTTTCAGTTGCTCTACGGTATCAGCCGCGATCTCCAAAAGCAGCTGGTGGCAGAAGGCTATCGCACCCTGATTTATGTGCCCTATGGGGAGCAGTGGTACCCCTACTTCTCACGGCGCTTGGCTGAGCGCCCTGCGAACCTTTACTTTGTCCTGAAGAGCCTGTTCCGCGGCTGACTTCTCACTCCGTTTCCTCAGAAGATTCCTGCTGAGGACTCATATGCGCCTTCAGCAGAGGGAGTACCTGACGGAACTCCTCCGTTCCTGCGGCTCGCAGCCATTCGTAGATTGCCGACTCTACTGAGGTGATGATGGCGCCCCCGCTTTGCAAGCGATAGAGAGCGTACTTCCAGTCGCGCTTATTGCGGCTGGCAACGGCGTCGTAGGGAATATGCACCTGATAGCCCGCTTCTATCAGGTCAAGAGCCGTTTGCATGACGCAGATATGGGCTTCTACACCTGTCAGGAGAACCTGCTGGCAGCCTGATTCTTGCAGTGCCTTTGCGAACACCTCCTCTTGCCAGCAGCTGAAGCAGAGCTTGTTGAAAACAGGCACCCCCGGCACCTCCTGAAGCGCTGGAACCATACCGCCGAGTTTCTCGGCATTCTGAGTCGTCGCCAATGCAGGGATACCCAGCTGTTGCGCAATTTGCATGAGCAGTTGAATGTTGCGCTCTATGAGTCCCCGCACCTTGATGGGTTCAAGAAAGGTTTCCTGCATGTCGACAACTACAAGGGCACTTCGCTCTTTGCTGAGAATGAGTTCCGAAGCCATTTTAAACGACCTCCAGTTCAATCACTTCAACGCCTTTGGTGAGATTCCTCTCTGGAAGTGTCACGCGCAGGGTTTGCGCCTCTTGAGCGAACGGGACGGGGTCTTTCGTGTCCATCCAGAAAGCCTTGCGCACGCGCATGGGAAAGGAAGCAATCACAATAGTGCGATCCGGGGGTATTTTCCAGAGGTGCAGGAAATAGCGCTTGTTCCTTGCGGTGAGAGTGCCCCACTCTGCTTCTGGGATGAGTCGCCCCCGCGTGCGATAGATCGCTTCTCCATAGATGGCGAGCCACTTGCCCATTCCTTCCAGCCTTTCTACAAACTCGGATTGAATGGTGCCGTCAGGCTTGGGACCAACATTCAGGAGCAGGTTGGCATCCCGCCCTGCGCAAGTGGAAAGGATTTTGATGAGGGTTTCAACGCTTTTATAGTTGTGGTCGCTTGCGTGATACCCCCAGCTGTTGTTGATGGTCATACAGGTCTCGTAGAGGGCATCTTCTACGGGTTTCACAGGATTGAAACCTGCTGTATTTTCTCCGGGTAGGTCCTGCTCGAAGGTCTGGATATCTTCATCGGGAAGAGGCGGCTGGTGGTGATTGTTTCCGATAATGGCTCCAGGCGCAATCTTCCGGATCTCCCGATAGAGCTGGGTAAGTTTCCAAGTGGCATCCAGTTGCTCCGGTTTATGCCAGCATCCGTCCAGCCAGATACCGAAAGGCTGGTATTTGCGGAAGAGCTCAAGCACCTGTCCATGCCAGTAGCGTGTATAAGTTTCCCAATCGTTCTCATAGGCGGGGTGATGCCAGTCGAGAGGCGAGTAGTAGAAAAGGAGCGCGATTTTTTGCCGTTGACATTCGCGGGCGAGGTCAGCAATAGGGTCGCGGCGATAGGGTGTATTGGTGATTTTGTAATCGGTCAGGTCGCTGTCATACATGCAGAAGCCGTCGTGGTGTTTCGCGGTAATGGTGATATAGCGCATCCCTGCCTTTTTGACGAGTTGCACCCATTCGCGGGCATTGAACAGGATGGGGTTGAACTGATGCATGAGCTTTTCGTACTCCTGGCGAGGGATTTTTTCGTGGTACATGACCCATTCCCCTCGCCCCAGAAGAGAGTAAATGCCCCAGTGAACGAAAAGCCCGAAGCGCATCTCGCGGAACTGTTCCCTTGCTTTCATCCTTGCCTTTTCCATCGTATTCACCCTGTAGCAGGGGGTTTTCACATGAAAACTACAGCCCGTTTGGGGCAATAATCTCCAGAATCCGCCCCAGCTCTTCCTCCGAGTAGAACTCAATCACGATACGCCCCCCGCCACCAGCCACCTGCACCACCTGCACGCGCGTACCCAGGTAGGCACTCAAGTTTTGCTCCAGCGCTTTCAACTCCGCTGAAACAGGGACCGGCTGGGGCGCCGCTTGGGGCGCGTTGCGGGGAGTGGGGTTCATCTCTCGTTCACGCCATTCGCGGGCACGCAGCTCCGCTGTGCGAACGCTCAGGTTGTCCGATAGAATCTCTTGCCACAGTTGGCGCTGGTGAACGGCATCCCGAACCATGAGCAAAGCACGCCCGTGCCCTTCGCTCAGGGCGCCGTTGCGAATCGTTTCCAGAATGTAGTCTGGTAGCTGGAGCAGGCGAATGGTATTGGAAATAGCGGGGACGCTCTTGCCCACACGCTGAGCCACCTGCTCCATCGTCAAGCCAAACTCGTCCATCAGGCGCTTATATGCCAGTGCCGCGTCAACGGGGTTGATGTCCTCGCGCTGAACATTCTCCACAAGCGCCATCTCCAGCATCTGCTGCTCGGATGGCGAACGCACAATCGCCGGGATGGTGGTAAGTCCCGCCATCTGTGCCGCGCGTAAACGCCGCTCCCCTGCCACCAGCACATAATCCTCCGCCGATTCTTGACGAACGATAATCGGCTGAATCACGCCCATCTGACGAATCGACTCCGCCAGCTCCCGCAAAGACTCCTCGCTGAACTGCTGACGAGGCTGAAACGGGTTTGGGCGTATTTGCGCGATGGGAATCTCCTGAACCAGAGTCTCTGAAAACTCCGACTGCCCTAACAGGGCGCCAATCCCTTTACCCAGACCGCGACGCGCCATATTCGCGCACCTCCTTCACAAATTCCAGATATGCGTGTGCCCCCCGCGAACGGGGATCGTACTCTATGACAGGTTGCCCAAAACTGGGTGACTCGCCGATCCGCACATTGCGCGGAATCACCGTTTGCGCCACCTTCGTGCCAAAGAACTTACGCACTTCCGATTCCACCTGCTCCGCGAGGCGTGTGCGTGTATCGTACATCGTGAGCAACACCTTCCAGATAGTCAGGTTCGGGTTAAGGTGCTGGCGCACCAGCTCAATCGTGCGCATCAGTTGCGTTAAGCCTTCAAGTGCATAGTATTCACACTGAAGGGGAATAATCAGTCCATCGGCGGCAGTCAATGCGTTAATCGTCAGTAATCCCAGAGAGGGAGGTGTGTCCACGATAATCCACTGGAACCGCTCGCGTAGAGGCTGAAGAATCTGCTTGAGGATTGTTTCACGAGCAATTCGCGAGGCGAAAAGCACATCGATCCCTGCAAGGTCTATGCTGGCGGGAATAAGCCACAAATTCGGGCGTCCTGTTTCGGTGATGACCTGCTCAGGCGTTGCTTCCTCTTGAAAGAGGTCAAACAGGGTATATTCGCGCTCTGCCACGCCCAGCCCGCTTGTGGCGTTTGCCTGAGGGTCGGCGTCGATCAGGAGGACAGTATCGCCTGTTGTGGCAAGTCCCGCCGACAGATTGACTGCCGTGGTGGTTTTACCCACACCACCCTTCTGATTCACCACAGCGAGAACCCGACAGTGCTGGCTCACATGCAAAGGGTTCTCGCCTGAGAGCGGTTTTCCTGCAGGTTTTGGGCGCATGGGAGGCATTTCGCCTCCCATGCGGTGCGGAGTTAGCGGATTTTGTCGGCAAGGGCGCGTCGAATGATGGCTCCCGCGACCATCTCGGACGAGACGCGGTAGGTCCCGCTGGCGAGTTTGGCTTTGACCTCGTTGACGCGCTCTTCGCGCACATCAGGCATTTGCACCAGTTGCCGCGCCAGCTCACGCGCCAGTTGCTGATCCGCCTCGGGCGAGGTCTGAACCGGCTCTGGCACATGCTCTTTCGGGATCGGTGCCTGCACCGCCGCCCGATAGGCTTTCACCGCTCGCCGTACTTCCTCAAATGTGATCTGCATCGTTCTGCCTCCTTACTCTGCTGATTTGCTATCAGCGCGGAGGCAGGCAACCCGGCTGTCTGCCTTCTGAGCAGACCCTTGGGCTTTGCGCCCCTGCATCGCTGCAGGTTTGCCTTTTTCTGCCTCAGCATACTGCCTACTTTCAATTATCGGCAGGCTTCGAAAAATCTGGAGTCCCAGATTTTCGGCTTCACCCCGTAATTTCTGGAGTCCTATACAGCGCTCTGCTCCAGAATCCTGCGAAGGCGGAGAATTTCGTCGCGCAGGATGGCAGCGCGCTCAAACTCCAGGTTCTTCGCGCACTGGCGCATCTCCTTCTCTAGGCGGTCAATCACCAGCGGCAGGTCCTCAAACGCCACGCGGTCGGTGTCCACAACCCGATAGGCTTCACGCTCTTCGGCAACTTTGTAAGCCCGCACCGTTTCACGAACCTCTTTACGCACTGTTTCTGGCTCGATGCCGTGCTGGCGGTTGTATTCCATCTGAATCTGACGACGGCGATTGGTCTCGTCAATCGCCCGCTGCATGGAGCCTGTGATCTTATCCGCGTACAGAATCACCTGCCCGAACTTGTTGCGCGCCGCACGCCCGATTGTTTGAATCAGAGAGGTCTCCGAGCGCAGAAAGCCCTCCTTATCAGCATCCAGAATCGCCACCAGCGAGACCTCTGGCAGGTCCAGCCCCTCACGCAGCAGGTTCACACCGACAACCACATCGTAAGTCCCTAACCGCAAATCGCGCAGAATCTCGGCTCGTTCCAGCGATTGGATGTCAGAATGGAGGTATTGCACCTTGATGCCCAGCTCCTGAAGATAGCTGGTCAGGTCTTCCGCCATTTTCTTGGTAAGTGTCGTGACCAGCACCCGCTCCTGACGCTCGATGCGCTTCCGGATTTCGCCAATCAGGTCGTCAATCTGCCCTTGCGTGGGGCGTACAATCACCTCGGGGTCCAGCAACCCTGTGGGGCGAATGATTTGCTCCACAATCTGTTCGCTGACCTCGCGTTCGTAAGGACCCGGTGTTGCCGACACGAAGATGACCTGCCCTACGCGCTGGAGAAACTCCTCGAACCGTAGAGGGCGGTTATCCATCGCGGAAGGCAGGCGGAAGCCGTATTCCACCAGCATCCGTTTGCGCTGCAGGTCGCCATTATACATCCCCCGCAGCTGGGGGATTGTCTGGTGCGACTCGTCGATGAACACAATGTAGTCTTCGGGGAAGTAATCCAGCAGCGTGTAGGGTGGCTCGCCCGGCTTGCGCCCATCAAAGTAGCGCGAGTAGTTCTCGATACCGTTGCAGTAGCCCAGCTCCCGCATCATCTCGATGTCCATCTCGGTGCGCTGACGGATGCGCTGGGCTTCTATCAGGCGTCCCTGCGACTCGAAATAGCGCACCTGTTCCTCCAGCTCCGCCCGAATCTGCTCGAGAATGCTGTCCATCCGATCCCAGGGCGTTACATAGTGGGTGGCAGGGAAGAAAACGGCGCGCTCCAGCTCCGCCAGAATATCGCCCTTGAGGGGGTCGTACTGATAGATGCGCTCCACTTCGTCGCCGAAGAGCTCAATCCGCGTCACAAACTCATCGTCAGCAGGCTGCACATCGATCACATCGCCGCGAATTCGGAAAGTGCCACGCCCCAGCACCATATCGGAGCGCACATACTGGAGCTCCACCAAACGCATCGCCAGCTCACGGGGGTCTATACAATCTCCGCGTTTGACCGTCACGATGCTCCGCAGGTACTCGGTAGGCGAACCCAGACCGTAGATACACGAAACGCTGGCAACTACAATCACATCCCGACGCTCCAGCACGGCTTGAGTGGCGGCATGGCGCAGGCGGTCAATTTCGTCGTTGATGGAGGCGGTTTTCTCGATGTAAGTGTCGGTCTGAGGCACATAAGCTTCGGGTTGATAGTAGTCGTAGTAACTGATGAAAAACTGAACCGCGTTTTCCGGGAAGAAGGCACGGAACTCCTGACACAGCTGCGCGGCGAGGGTTTTGTTGTGCGCAATTACCAGTGCAGGGCGCTGAACGCGCGCAATCACCGACGCCATCGTGAAGGTTTTTCCCGTGCCCGTCGCCCCCAGAAGCGTTTGAAACCGATACCCCGCTTCCAACCCCTGCACCAGCTTTTCTATCGCCTGGGGTTGATCGCCTTTGGGCGTGTATTCGGGGTTCAGGCGGAACATGGCAAGGGAATTATACCCGCATGGGGTACAATCAGGCTATGCAGGGAAACGGTCTGCTTGCAGGGAAACGAGGTGTGATCTTTGGCGTTGCGAACCAGCACAGTCTGGCGTGGAAGATTGCGCAACGCTGTGCGGAGCATGGGGCGTCGCTGGCGATTTCTTATCAAAACGAACGCTTTGAGGAAAAGGTGGGCGCGCTGGCAGCGGAATTGCCCGATGCCTTCACTTTTCAGTGCGACCTGAACAACGACGCCGAAATCGCAGAACGGGTCGCGATGCTCAAAGAGCGCTGGGGGCAGGTGGATTTCATGGCGCACTGTGTGGCATATGCCCTGCGTGAGGAGCTCGCAGGACGCTTTCTGGACACCTCTCGCGAGGGTTTTAAGATTGCGATGGAGACCAGCGTGTACACTTTTGTCGCGGCAGTGCGCCATCTGGAGCCGATTCTCGCGCCCAAAGCCTCTGTTCTCACGCTGACCTATCTGGGGAGTGAGCGGGTGGTGCCTGGCTACAATGTGATGGGGGTTGCCAAGGCGGCGCTGGAAGCCAGCGTGCGTTATCTCGCTTATGAGTTAGGCGATCGGCAGATTCGGGTTAACGCGCTTTCACCGGGTCCTGTGAGTACGCTGGCGGCGCGCGGCATTCGCGGCTTCACCTCCATGATGGAGTATGTGCGCGAGCGTGCCCCCTTCAAGCGCGATACGGACCCCTATGAGGTGGGCGACGCGGCGGTGTTTCTGTTCAGCGAACTGGGGCGCGGCGTTACGGGAGAAGTGATTTACATCGACGCGGGATACCATGTGTTAGGTATGTAGTCATGCCCAAAACGGCGATCCCTGACAGCATCTCGGTGGAGGCTCCCATCGAGCGCTTGCTCAGCCCGTTTCAGCAGTTCGCCAGGCGCTCGACGGCAGGAGGTATTGTGCTACTGGCGTGCGCGATTGCGGCACTCCTCTGGGCAAACTCACCCCTCGCAGACGCCTACTTTCGCCTGTGGAACACGCCTGTTGAAGTTCGCTTCGGAAACTTGATAAATCTGAACAAGCCCCTGCTTCTCTGGATTAACGACGGCTTGATGGCCATCTTCTTCTTCCTTGTGGGGATGGAAATCAAGCGCGAGCTGCTGGTGGGGGAGCTGGCATCGTTCAAAAAAGCATCGTTATCGGTCGCTGCAGCCATTGGAGGGATGGTGGCGCCTGCGCTGATATACACGGCGCTCAACTGGGGCACAGAGAACCTTCGCGGCTGGGGCATCCCGATGGCAACGGATATCGCCTTCGCCCTGGGGGCGCTGGCGCTGTTGGGCACGCGCGCCCCGACTGCGTTGAAAGTGTTTCTGACCGCACTGGCGATTGTGGATGACCTCGGCGCGGTGCTGGTGATTGCCATCTTCTACACGGAAAACCTCAAAATCGGCTTTCTGGGGTATGCCCTGTTGGTCTGGGGGTTGATGATAGGCGCGAATCGGCTGGGCGTGCGCAGTGCGCTCGCCTATTTTCTGATGGGGCTGGTGATGTGGTTCTTCATGCTCAAGTCGGGGGTGCATGCGACGGTGGCAGGTGTGCTGACAGCGATGGCAATCCCCGTGCGCTCGCGCATTGACCCTGCGCACTATGTACGCTGTGTGCGCGAGTATCTGGGACGCTTTGAAAAGCCCTACACAGAAGCGCAGATTATTCTGGATTCCGAGCAACAGTCGGCGGTGGAAGCGATTGAGCGTGCCTCGCTGCGCGTGCAATCGCCCCTGCAGCGGCTGGAACATCAGCTGCACTACCCTGTGGCGTTTCTGATTATGCCGATTTTCGCGCTGGCGAATGCAGGCGTCGCGCTGGGGGGCGACGCCGCCATTCAGTGGGATAGCCGCGTGATCTGGGGCGTTGTGCTGGGGTTGCTTCTGGGCAAGCCGATAGGGATTGTGGGCGCCTCATGGCTGGCTGTACGGTTAGGCATTGCCCAGCTGCCCAAGGGGATTGGCTGGGTGCATCTGTGGGGCGTCGGATTCCTTGCGGGAATCGGGTTCACGATGGCGCTTTTTATTGCCCAGCTCGCTTTTGCGAAAGAGACGCTCGACCTCGCCAAAATCGGCATTCTGCTGGGGTCTGCACTTTCTGGCGCCATCGGGTTCACCCTCCTGAGCCGATGGACCAAGCCCCAGCCCGAACTGGATTAGCCATATTCGGGGCGCACCAGCCCACCAAAAAACCAGCCTGCAAACAGCGCCAGCAGGGGGAATATGGGCGCGAACGCAATCCCAACGGTCAGGGCGTCCGCTATATCGGCATAGTCCACCAGAATCAGCACGAGGTTGAAAAAGAGCATCAAAATCATATAGACACCATAGACCCCCAGCAGCGACCAGTTGATGTCGGCGCGTGTAATCAACCAGAGACCCAATAGCGTCAGCCCGTAGAGCGCGAACACCACTACCGGGTTGCCGCAACAGAGGAGATTCAGCAGCAACACAATCGCAATATCGCGATACTCATCAAAATCGTCAAAGCGATCCACCAGATGCGAGCCGGGCAGCCACAGCCCCACGAGAAAGAAGTAAAGCGCATTCGTCCAGAACGACCATTCGGGCTTCTGCCACAACAACAGCACATTGATCGCGGTCAGAGGCAATACAACCCCCAGAAACCGCTCCACCCGCACCCAGAAGGGGAACCCCTCTGAGACTTCGTAGAGGAACCGAATCTGGTCGCCTTGCTGGGGCGTCTGGGCGGGCGTCGCGGGGCGTGAATAGTCGTATAACGGCTGGGCGCCCTGCACGGTCGGCTGGCTGCTTGCAGGGGTGTTAGCTGTCGGTGGGTTCTGGGCAGCAGGCTGTGTGGGCGGACGATACCCCTGCACGAAGTTCCCCGTGCGCATATCGCGGCGACACCACTCACACACATTCGGGTCGCGACTCTCCATCCCGCACCATCGGCATCGAGTCATCGGTATCCCCCCTGTTGAATGCGAATGGATGCGATCATCTGTTCATAGACCTTCTCGTACTCTTTGAACGAGCCAGGTGGCGCGTAGGCATTGATGTGAACGATTTGGTTTTGAGAAAGTGGCACAGTAATCAGGAACCCCTGCAGGGGCATGCTCAGGAAGTCTATCGGATGCGGAATCTTGCAGGTATAGTCGGAGCGCAAAGCGGGCACGCCCTGCACCTTGACGGAGCGGTTGCCTGTCTCTTTGAAGTCTACAAACTCCCAGTCTTCACGGAGCGAGGCGATGTAGGAGGCGTGCGCTTTGCGCAGGAGCTGCCCCATAGTCGGAGGTTGGGCAAGCGGGTTCTGCGCCTGCCCGAAGGGAGGCGGCAAGTTCATCTGCTTAGGCGAAACGACCAGAATCTCCATCCCGAACCGCCGCCCGCGCGTCAGGAACACCGCCTCAAGCACCCGAAACTCGCTGTCGGAGCCGTACATTGCCAGCATGAAGTTGGGCACGCGCGCCGAGCGGAACTGCTTCGGCGCACGCATCGTGAAACTGCCCTCTTGCACAATCTGCCACTCTTTGCTGCTCTGGGGCGCACGCACACGCGGGTTCGCCAGCAACGCCAGCTCCACAATCAGCGCCACTAACCCCACAATCCAGAGAATGCGGTAGACAATCAGCATCGCTCTTTGTCCCCCTGCTATACAGATACGAGAACAGGCGTCAAAATTCCTGCGGGAATTTTGAGGATTGCCCCCTGTTTTAGGGCGTTGTTAAGCCCATAAAACAGGTAAGACGAGGGGTTGACAGATAGCTCGGTGTCCTCGCAGCGACCGCCGCCGCAGTCGGCAACTGCTCAGTTCCTGCGCTTCATACCCATCAACGTTTCAAGGGGAACACAAACCTCTGTCGTCCCTGTACCCATTTCGTTCTGGTAAAGCACTGTCAGCCAGATCTGCCATTCCCGATAGATCAGAGACTCGGAAACCTTTCCCTCAAGCGGGATCACCGACCCTATTCCTCTGAACATGTCTTCTATCTCACTAATGGAATAGGTCGCCCCCATTTGTAGAGGTATCTCTTGCGCGCACAAGATAGATTGAATCCGCGATTTCGTTTGTTGCCAAAGCGATTGCAGCTGCTTCTGAAAAGCCAGAACCCATTCAAGATACGCTTTCATGTGTTCAATACGCCTTTCTATGCCTAAGGGATGAGAAAAGAGGAACGACCAATCGCTCAATCCAGTATTTTTGGGGACAGAAGAAATAGTTGGAACACGCTCAAGGCGGAAGGTCTCTAAGACTTTCGTTGGACTGTATTCCAAGCTTTGCAAATCCACGAGAACATGGAGCGGCTTGGTACTATCTGAGGCACTCTCAAAAAGCCAACCTGCTTTCAGTCCGACCGCTATCGCGCCTGAGCGCAGCTTTGTTTCAGCTATCTCAGGAGACGACAGCCCCCATGATACCCCCCAATCAGGCGCTCGAGCCGCAAGGGCAAAAATCACTTGCTTTAGTGGCGGAGATAGCATCTCCTGCGTCGTCACCTTCAGGTGGAGCTGGGCAAGATGCTCCACAAACGGAACAAGCGAATACTCAATAAATTCAGGCGTGTAATAGACAGGAATAAGATAGATAACATCGCCACTGCCTACTACCACATACCCATTTTCGCGACAGTGTGCCTCCCACTCACGACGGTTCCAACTCTTTTCACGACTCTGCTCTATCAGTCGCTCGGCGATCTTCCGCTGGGATTCGGATTCATATCCTGCAACCACTAAAGTCTGAGCATTCAAATTTCCCAATATCACCAACAACATCCATAAGATGAACATTCTCATCGGAGCTCACTCTCCTCCCACGGAATCTACACCCTGTAGGTGGGATCTGTAGGAAGGGGTGGAATCCAATAAGGGTCATCTCCTTGTGTACCTGCACTGGCAAACGCAGTACTAAGCGCCACAAAATTCGCTGCCAGCAACGCCATCGCTATTGTGCCTAACAGCCTGCGTCGTTTCATCGTACACCTCCGTCAAAGGTTTTTGTGGAGAGCTTCCTTTTTGCACTCTCCGCTTAGATTAACGCCACAAACTGCCTGAGCGTCACATCGAATCCCAAGGTTGGCACGAAGCGCCTCGATTGCGCGGTTGAAGCGCATTTTGGCTGCGCTCGCGCTAATCCCCAGCCTCTGGGCAATCTCTTGCCAGCGGTAGCCCTCAAGCCATAGTCGTACCACATCCCGTGCAGATTCTGGAATCTGCGCGAGCATCCTCTCCAGTTCCAGATTTTCCAGTGCGTCTTGTTCGGGGTCTTCCGCTGGCAGCTGGCAGGCTGCCCAGTGTTCAAGCGCCTGCTGTTCACGAGTGCGCGCCCGAACCAGGTCGCGAAACCGCCAGCGAAGCGTGCGAGAGATAAGCGCGTCTGGTATTTCTGCAAGATACCTCTCCACATCGGCTTCGCCTGCGTCAGGGTTTTCGCGCAGGTAAGCCTCTGTGAAGTAGATTAGAGATGCTTGCATGAGGTCTTCTGCGTCGTCGCGGCTTGTCGCGAACTTTCCTACAAGCCACTCTACCCACCAGTCCCGACTGCGCATTGGAGTCCTCCTTGTCAGGGAGGGGTTCGCGCTCTCAAGTGAGATTCCTGCTGCGATTTTTATTCCCGTCCCACAGGCTGAATCACGGGTTGCACTTTGAGGAGGGCTTTTACCACACGGGGGTCAAACTGCATCGCCGCGCCTTGCTGGATGAGCTCCAGTGCTTCCTGCTCGGAGAGCGCGTCGCGGTAGGGCATAGGCGTGCGCATGCCATCAAACGCCTCCGCGACGGCTAAGATTCGCGCGGGCAGGGGAATCTGCTCTTCGCGCCAGCCGAACGGATAGCCGCGTCCGTCCCAGCGTTCGTGATGACACTCCACCCACACCAGAGCGTCTTTGAAGCGGTGAATGCGCCGCAGCAGTTGCACGCTCAGCGTGGGGTGGCTCCGAATCTGTTCCCACTCTTCGGGTGTGGGGTTTGCTCTGGTCAGCAGGGGCGTAGGGAGGGCGAGCATGCCGATGTCGTGCAGGGCGCCCGCGATTCGGAGCAGGCGCAGGGTGGGTTTGCTCAATCCCAGCTCGCAGCCGATTGCTACCGCGTAGGTCGCCACGCGCTCGCTGTGCCCTTCCAGATGGGGATGTGCCATCTCCAGCGCGCGTACCAGCGCCCGCACCACATCATTTTCCATTCTCACCAGCTGGTCGCGTGTCACGCTCCGCCTCCGTGCGCCATAATAATACCCCATACTTTTCGGAAAACAACTCGCCTGCGGGAACTTTCAGGCGCGATATGCCGTTAAAACGACCTGTCCCTTTGCTTCTGCAGGGGGAGTGGGAGTGCGGGCTGCCGTCTCCACAGATTTATCCAGTGGGTCGGAGGCAGACGGTTATCGCTTGAATCGCGACGCGATAGATTCCGTCGCCGCGCCCTTATCCGCTGGGTCGGACGGAGATGGTTATCGGTCGCACAGCCTACGGGCTGTTGGGGGTTCGAAGCCCCCACCCGCCTCCCACGCAAAAAACTCTCTTCTGGGGGATATTTATGCGGATGCAAGTACCACGAGTGCTTTCGCGCACGCAGCGTGTGGCGCTGCCGGGACAGACACGCAACGACGCGGGGGGCTTCGCCTACCCGCTGGAGCCGCGTCAACAGCTGGAGCGGTTCCTGATCCTCGGCACGGAGGGCGGCACTTACTATGTGTCCGAGCAGCGCCTGACGCTGGAGAATGTGAAGGCGGTGCTGGAGCTGCTCTATCAGGAGCCAGCCTATGTGCTGGAGCGCACTGCCACCCTCAGCGAGCAGGGGCGCGCCTACAAGAACGACCCCGCGCTGTTTGTGCTGGCGCTGGCGCTTGCTTCGGGGCGCGACGCAGTTCGCACGCTCGCGCTGGAGGCGATGCCGCGCATCGTGCGCACGGGAACCCACCTGTTCACCTTCGTCGATTACCTGACGCAGTTGCGCGGCTGGGGACGGGCAGTGCGACGCGCCGTGGCGCACTGGTATCAGGCGCGCGACCTGCGTGAACTGGCATATCAGGTCACCAAGTATCGCCAGCGCTATGGCTGGGCGCACCGCGACCTGCTCCGTCTGGCGCACCCGAAGGCGGATACCGCAGAGCGGAACGCGCTCTATCGTTATATCCTCACGCGCGAGGTATCGGCGGATTTGCCTGCCGAGGTGGGGGCGTACCTTGAGGCGGTGGAGCGGCTGAACGCGCCTGACCTGCCTTTGCCTGAGGCGGCGCGCCTGATCCGCGACTACGCCCTGCCGCGCGAGGTCGTGCCCACCCACCTGCTGACCTCGGCGGAGGTGTGGGACGCGCTGCTGCCCGCGATGCCGATGACCGCGCTGATTCGCAACCTCGCCACGATGACGCGCGTGGGGCTGCTGACGCCAGACAGCGAGGCGACGCACTTTGTGGTGGCTCAGCTGACCGACCGTGCGCGCCTGCGCCAGGCACGGGTTCACCCCCTGCAGGTGCTGGCGGCGCTCGTGACCTATGAGCGCGGGCGTGGCGGACGCGGTAGCGGCGTGTGGGAGCCTGTGCCTGCAATCGTGCGTGCGCTCAACGGGGCGTTCTACGCCACCTTTGAGAATGTCGCGCCCACGGGCAAGCGCCTCGTGCTGGCGCTGGACATCTCTGGCTCGATGAGCTGGGGCAATGTGGGCGGTATTATGGGGCTGACCCCGCGCATTGCCAGCGCCGCGCTCGCGCTTGTCACGCTGAACGCCGAGCAAGAGGCGCATGTCGTTGGCTTCTCGCACCAGCTGATGCCGCTGAAGCTGAAGCCTGACATGTCTCTGGAGCGAGCCGTGAAGTACCTTGAGCGTCTGCCGTTCGGTGCAACCGACTGCGCGTTGCCGATGCTCTGGGCGCTGGAGCGCGGCGTGGCAGCCGATGCGTTTGTTATCTACACCGACTCGGAGACATGGTATGGCGAGGTGCATCCTGTGGAGGCGCTACGCATGTACCGCGAGGCGACGGGTATTCCCGCACGACTGGTGGTGGTCGGCATGCTGGCGAACCCCTTCTCGATTGCCGACCCTAACGACGCGGGCATGCTTGATGTGGTCGGGTTTGACCCCAGCACACCGAGCGCGATTGCTGAGTTTGTGCAGGGCAACTTGTGAATGCTTGTCATAGCAGAACGCCCCCAGCCGCAACGGCTGGGGGCGTATTTCTTACTCAGTTGCGCAGCGGTTTGCCCGTTTCGAGCATATGGCGCATGCGCTCCCATGTCTTGGGTTGCTGGGCGAGGAAGCCCACCACCTGAACTTCCAGCCCATAGAAGTAGCTCAGGGGCATCTCGGTGGGCTGGCTCAGGTCGCCGCCCGACAGCACATAGGCAATCTGTGAGGCAATCGTGAAGTCATGCTCGGTGATAAATCCGCCCCGCTTCAGGTTGTGCAGTTCCACCAGCAGGCGGTTCAGCACCGCGTCGCCATATGCCATCACCTTCGGCTCTTCCATCGGCGTGTAGCCGACCTCGGCGAGGTGAAGCACCTCCTGCTTGGCAGTCCACAGCACGCGGTCGGGGTTCACCACGATGTGATCCACGCCTTCGCGCAGGAAGCCGTACTGTACGCCTTCCAGCGCGCTGGTGGCGACTTTACCAAAGCCGAGCGTTTCCATCACGCGGCGGATAGCAGGGTAGGGGTCGGCGTTCGGGGGCAGGTCGCTGAGGGCGCGCCAGAGCATCGTGCTGGTGCCGCCCCCCGCAGGGATGATGCCCACGCCCACTTCGGGCAAGCCGATGTAAGTTTCTGCGCTGGCGACCGTTTTGGTGCAGTGCATCGCCAGCTCGCACGCCCCGCCCAGCGTGTAGCCGAACACCGCCGCAACGGTGGGCACTTTCGCGTGGCGCAGGCGCAAAAGCGAATCCTGAAAGGCTTTAGCGCCCATCAGCAACTCGTCAAAATCGCCCGTGCCAATCATCATCAAAAAGAGCTGCAAGTTGAACCCGACCGAGAAATGCTCGCCAATCCCTGTGATAACCAGCCCGACGCCCTCGCGCTCGGCGCGCTCCACGCCCTTGTAGAGCATCTCCATCACACCAGGACCGAGCGTGTTCATCTTGCTGTGAATGCCCACGCAGAACACGCCGTCGCCGAGGTCATACACCGAAGCGTCGGCGTTGCGCTCCACTTCGGGGCAGTGGCGCGCCATGTTGCCCGGCGTGAGAAACTCTTCAGAGGGGTGATAGGGCGCAATCTGCCCGCTGCCGAGCCAGACATAAACAGTGGTCTCGCCTGTGTCGGCGGTCTCGTAGAATCCCGTGCGTCCTTTGGCGAGCAGTTGCTGCACTACCGGTGGCACGGGTTTACCCTCGCGTTCCAGTCGCTCGGCGGTCTCTTTGACCCCCAGGGCGTCCCAAATCTGGAACGGACCCAGCTCCCAGTTGAAGCCCCACTTGATGGCGTGGTCAATGGCAATTGGGTCGTCGGCGAGAGCCGGGGCGTGCTGGGCGACATAGGTCAGCGTTTCGGCGGTCAGGCGCCACAGGAACCGCCCCTCACGGCTGTCGTGGTTCACCAGCGCTTTGAGGCGCTCCTCCAGCGGGAGTTTCTCCAGCGGCTCCAGATGGGGGAATTTGGGCTTCTGGCGCGGGCGATACTCGTAGGTGTTGAGATCCAGGGCTTCAATCGTGCCGTCTTTCTGGCGTCGGTAGAATCCCGCGCCCGTTTTCTCGCCGAGGCGCCCATCCGCAATCAGGCGCTGCACCACTTCGGGCAAGGTGAAAATGGCTTTCTCTTCGGGGGTTTCGAGGCGCTCGTGCAGGTTTTTGGCGACGCTTGCCATCACATCCAGCCCCACAATATCTGCCAGTCGGAAGGTGGCGCTGCGCGGATGCCCGATTAGCGGACCCGTGAGCGCGTCCACCTCCTCAATCGTCATCCCGAACTCCTGCATGATGGGGAAGACGACCATCATAGCATGCACGCCGAGTCGGTTCGCGATAAAGCCGGGCGTGTCGCGGGCAATCACCACGCGCTTGCCCAGCACCCGTTCGGCGAAGCGAATCATGCCCTCCACCAGTTCGGGGTCGGTCTCCTTGCGGGGGATAATCTCCAGCAGCTTGAGGTAGCGCGGGGGGTTGAAAAAGTGCGTCCCCATAAAGCGCCGCTTGATGTCGTCGCGGCAGTCTTCGCTCATCTCGTGAATGGAGAGACCACTGGTGTTGGTGGAAACAATCGCATCGGGGTTCACATAGTCCTGCACGCGCGTCCAGAGTTCGCGTTTGATTTTGGGGTCTTCCACGACCGCCTCAATCACCCAGTCGGCTTCTTTGAGGCGCGGGAAATCGTCTTCGAAGTTGCCTATTTCAATTCGGCTTGCCAGTTCCGGCAGGTAGAAAGGTGCGGGTTTGAGTTTGCTGACGCGCTCCAAGCCTGTGCGAGCGATTCGGTTGCGCACCTCGCGGCTCTGGAGGGTAAGTCCTTTCGCTTCTTCTTCGGGGGTCAGTTGCGTGGGCACAATATCGAGCAGCAACACCTGCCAGCCAACATTCGCCAGGTGCGCCGCAATCTGGGCGCCCATCGTGCCTGCCCCCAAAACGGCAGCTTTGCCTGTGGTTTTATGTTCGTTCAACATCGGATAACCTCCTCTACAGGGTGTTTTTCGACTCGCGAGTCAAAACTCCTGTGGGGGGATTATACCCGTTTAAAGAACGCCGTGCCCGCAGAAGCGCAGGCACGGCAGGGAGGGTGTCAGAGGGGATGAAGCGGTCTTATTTACGCCGACGCGCGTAGCTCACCAGACTGACAATCCCGGTCGCCAGCGCAATCAGGCTGGCAGGCTCCGGAACAATCTCCAGTTGTCCCAGAGCAAAATCGCCGCTGGGCGACGGCTCAAAGCGCACGGAGATGTAGTTCACCTGCGACCAGTCCATCGTGCCGAAGGTCGTCAGCGAGCTGAACAGAATATCGTGCTGGAAGCTCACGCCGGGCGCAACCGCTGAAGTGCCCATCGCCTGCCCTGTGGGCGAGTAGAAGGCAACCTGCATATTCATCGGCAGATCGTTCCCCACGAAGTGCAGGCGCAGGCGGTCGTAGCCGCTCAGGTCTACCGTGGTAGTGCCTATCAGATAAATCAGTGTGAGCTGCGACTGGGCAAGGCTCCCGTTGTCCAGTACACTTAGCCCTGACCCGATATCCAGCACCACAGGGCGATTCAGAGGGTTGGAGAGTACCTGCAGGATTGTTCGACGGAAGCCCCCCAGCATCGAGCCAGACTGAAGGCTCGAGTTCACCCCTGTAATCAGGCTCACCGAGTAAGCGCCGGTTGTGAAGTCGTCAATTGTCAAACTGGCGTTTGCACTCACACACAGGCTAATTGCTAACCCCAAGCCAAGTAGCGTTTTCCGCATCGTTCTTACCCCCATTTCCGAAGTCTGGGGATTAGACACAGCAACCCGCGTGCCCGGTTTCTCGTTTGCATACGCAAAAATGCGAGTTTTGGGGCGCAGCGGGGGTGTGGTATTACTACGGGGAGCGTCCTCTGGCACAGGCACCCGAATCAGGAGAACAAGGTAGCCATGACTCTGCGCCCACCTGCAGGAGAATCCCGGCGCCTGCATAACATATTTCGCGGGATGATTCGTCTAATGTACGGGGTGAGGCGCGATGGGTTGCTGGTGGCGTGTGGGCGGTCTGCTGCTGGGCGCGCTGTGGGGCGTGCTGATAGCTTTCGGTCAACAGGCGCGTCCTGTGCTGGCGGTTGGCGCGTTTGAGGGCGCTGAGGGAGCGTTGGCACAGCAAGTACGCCAGCGGGTGGTGCAGGCGCTCAGTCTCTCCTCTCAATTGCGGGTTTCCGACCGGGAGCATGTGCGCGCGGTGCTTGAGGAACAGCGCCTGCGTGAGACGGGGCTGACGGGCGAATCGGACACCGAGAGTGCGCCGTTGCCCCCTGCGAAATGGCTGCTGGTGGGGCGCGTGGTCGTCAGCGGCGAGCAGATACAGATTGAGTTGAGCAGTCTGGATGTACGCACGGGCGCGCTGCTTCTGGGCGGAACAGAGGCGGTCAGCGGGCAGCGAGCCGAATGGGAAACGCTGGCGTTGCGTGCTGCCGAACGGATCCACCGCCGCCTGACAGGCTATGCCCTGCCCATCGGGATTGCGACAGAACCGCTCCCTGATGAGGGCGTGCCGCCAAGCGAGAATCGCTACGATTACGCGAGTAGCCCCTACCGTGAGCAGATTGAGAGCATTCTCGCGCGAGGCTGGATGCGCCTGTATCCTGATGGCAACTTCCGCCCCAACGAGCCAGTATCTGCCTGCTACTTCGCCGCGTTGCTCCAGCGGCTGCAGACCCATCTGGGGAGTTTCGTGGAGTATCAGCCTTCGGAGCCTGCCCAGCCGATTCGCTGTGGGCAGGCGGCGCTGTTGCTGGCGAAAGCGAGCCGCGCGCGGTTGCCCGACCGCCGCGCCTCATATCTGGACATTCCCGACTGGGCGAAGGGCGTCGTGGGGCGTGCGCATGCCGCGCCTCTCACGCGCGAACAGCTCGCCGCCTTGCTCTATAACCTGTTTCAGGCGATGGAAGCGTCAACTACGAACACGCAAGGGGGTGCGCCATGATGCGAGTCGTCAGCTGGCTGCTGGGGGTTCTGCTGCTCTTAGTAGGCTCCACAGCGGGCAACGACAAGCCTGCGCCCGTCGCGGTGGAGGCGGAGGGCGTCGCTGAGTGGAAAAAGCCCTACGAGCAGGCAACGCGGCAGGCGATTCGCGACGCGCTCCAGCAGGCGATAGAGCAGGCGTGCGGCGTGCGCCTTGCCCGAATGGAGATTGGGCGCGACGGGATGCTGGAACAGTCGGCGCAACTTGCCTTCGCGCAGGGCGTCGTGCTGAACTGGCAGATGCTGGGCGCGCCGCGCCAGCAGAACGGCTGCGTGTATGTGCGCGTGCGGGCTGAGGTGATGCCCCTCAGCGCCCTGCAAACGCCTGCCGACTGGCGCGAAGTGTGGCAAACCGTGGGGCATCCGCCGCTGCGATGGACCCTCCGCTACACGGGCGAGCTGGAGATGGAGCCATCGGCTCGCCAGACAATACAATCCCTTGCACGCCAGTTGCTGGCGGAGATGGGCGTGCGCCTCAGCACGCAACCCGACAAGAGCCAGTGGCAGCTGATTGCCGAGCTGGAGGTGTCGCCCATCACGCGCTGGGGCGATGCGAACGCCCCCTACGCGCTGGGCGACCAGTTCGCGAGCTGGCAGGCGCGCCTGCAGTTGATGGCACTCGCCCCTGACCGCAAGGAGCCTGTGCTGCTCGCCCAGCGCACGGCACGCGCCGTGAGCCTCGTCAGCGACACGGACGCTGTGCATCGCGCCATTCGCCACGCGCTCACCCAGCCCGACGCGAACTGGCGCATCACACTCGCCACCCTCTGGGTGGAACACCTGCTGAGTCGTCCCGAAGAGGGTTTCAAAAGCCATTCCGTAGAACTCAAACCCGCGAAGAAGGAGGTTCAAAGAAATGCGAACGAACGCAACGCTAATCGCGGCGGGGCTTCTGCTCCTCGCAACACTGCACGCACACGCGCAAACCGTCACTAAAGTCGTCTCACCGCAAGGCTATATTGAGGTTTACGAGGAAGCCTCCATCAACTGGTCGGAAGGCGTGCTGACCGCAACGGGCGTGGGGCTGCTGCCGCAGGACGAACCGAATCGCGCCCGCGCGTACCTCAAGGCGCGCGGCTACGCCCGACTGGACGCGCTCGCGAACCTGCTGATGCTCATCGACCGCGTGCAGATTGACGCCCAATATACGGGCGCGGACTACATGATGCAGAGCGAAGTTCTGCGTGCCAGCGTCACGGGGTTTGTGCGCGGCGCCCAGATTCTCGACGAGCGCAAAATCTTTATTGAGGGTCAGGAGGCGGTTCAGGTCACTGTTGGCACGGCGATGTACGGCAAGAATGGGCTGAGTCGCCTGCTGTTGCGCCCGTCGCCTGCGACGCCAGAGCCTGCGAGCGACCCAACGCTGCCGCGAATCGACCTGCTCGCGCCCAACACACCTGCCCCCACGACGCTCACTGTCGAGGGCAACTATACGGGGCTGATTATCGACGCGCGCGGGCTGAAAGTCCAGCCTGCGATGGCGCCCCGTATCCTCAAAGCGGATGGCACGCCCCTCTACGGCGTGGGGAACTTCGATATCGATATGGTCATCGAGAAGGGGCTGGCGTCTTACCATCGCGATATGGGCGCGGCGCGTTCCGACCCGCGAGCGGGCAGCAATCCGCTCGTGCTACGCCCGATTGGCGTCTATCGGCGCAGTGCGGCGACCACCGATGTGGTGCTGAGCGACGCCGACGCCGCGAAACTGCTAACAGAAGACGCCCGCACAGGCTTCCTGAAACAGCTCAAAGTGGTCTTCGTGGTGGACTGATGCTAAGGGTGTGCGAAAAATCGTTCCTGGACAGGAGGGGTGAACTCGCTCTGTCGCAAGGGTTGGGGGGTGTGTTTCACGACCCCCTCCGTGAGGTTCCCCTGCCCCCCGATAAGTGCTTCCAGTGGTGTGAAAACCCCGTTCTCGGTTCCCCTCGCTTGCGTGGGGAACCTTACTCGGCATTGGTATCATTCCTCCACCACTTCGCGTCGCCCGCGCAGGCGAACCTTGCCATAACGCGAGCGCCAGTAGAGATAGCCCGCCGCGCCCACAATCAGCAGAACCGTGCCCACCAGCAACACGCGGTCAAACTGCTGGAGGATGCTCGCCCCAAACCACTGCACCAGATACGCCACCAGAAAGAAGCGCGCCCCGCGCCCCACCACGCTCACCCCCATCATCACCAGCAGGTTGTACCGAAACACGCCGCTGGCAATCGTGAACACTTTGTAGGGAATGGGCGTGAACGCCGCAATCAGAATCGCATAGACCCCATAGCGTTGATAGAGCCGCTCCACCGCCTGCACCTTCTCTTCCTTGAAAAAGCGGTGCAACAGCGGGTAGCCCCCATACGCTCCAATCACCCAGCCGAACGCCGCGCCCAGCACGCTCCCTATCGTGCAGATGAGCGCGGTGATGAACGGCGTGGGCGCGTTCGGGGTCAGCAGCAGCCCGATCATAAACACATCAGGCGGGATGGGGAAAAACGACGACTCGATAAAGGCAATCCCGAACAGCCCCCCCAGCCCATACGACTGGATAATGCCCTTTGCCCACTCCTTGAGCGCGTCCATAGCCTTAATTGTAGCCGATTGGGGCGCTTTCTGGATTCGGCAGCGCGTCGGGCAGGCGCATTTCTCTCTCGTAGCCCCAACCGAAGAGTTCCGCCAAGCCAAGACGGCGCGTGAGCTCTTCGCCGTCATAAAAATGGCGATAGGTTTGCCCTTTCAGCAGAGCACGGGCACGACGGGTCTCTTCGGGCGTGAGGGGCGCAGGGCAGAGCGTGTTCAAAATCTCCGTGAAAGTTTTGCGTTCCTCTGGGGTCAGCGTGCCGAACTGCACGAATCCGCCCAGAATCACGCCCTTCTCGGTGAGCGCGAGTTGCCCGCGTATGCCGTAGCCGCGTCCCCGCTCCTCGCGGTATGCGCGAAAGAGGCGCGCACCCTTACCCTCGCTCAGCGCCGTGTGGTGTATCAGCACCTGCAGGTACGATTCCAGCCCCTCACACGGCAGCGTGTACAGATAGCCTGCATAGACCACGCCCTGCGCCTCTACCGCGCCGACCTGCAGGCGTGGGGCGGGCGGCTCCAGCGAGGGGCTGGGGCGCGACCGCCCCGACTCCCCCCACTCGTTGCCCAGATAGCGGGCAATTTCCGCAAGCACATTTTCGGGCGCCTGCGGCGACAGCACGACCACCACCACGCGCTCCGGGCGGTAGACGGCGCGGTAGAATCGGCGCACCGCCTCCAGCGACACACGGCGCAGGGCGTTCTCGTCAGCGTAAAACTGGCTCAGTTGCCGATAGAGCCGCCACTCCTGCGTGCCGTCCGCCCAGCGTCGTTCCCAGAGCGCCTGCTGAATTGCACGCTGGAAATGCTCCGTCTCAAACTCGGAGCGTGTCAGCCCCTCGGCGAGGGTAGATAACACATTCCCCAGCGCGTTCGGGCGGGCGTAGGCGACGATTCGGGTCAGGTTTGGCTCCCAGAATATCTGTAATGCGCCGCCCGAAAGCGCAAGACGGTAGCCCATCGTGTGAAGCGTCTCGTTGCGCGTGGTGGTGAACAGCATGCGTGCGGTGATCTCGTCCGTGCCTGCGGGGAAAGCGTCGGGCGTGTCGGTGCGGATAAGAATCTGAATCAGCGCGGTTTCGCGCCCAGCCTGCTGGAGCGCAATCGCACGCAAGCCGTTCGCATAGCGCTGGCGCACGGCTTTGAGCGGCGCGGCGGCAGGAGCAGGCAGTGAAGGGGCGGGCGAGCCTTCGCGCTCGCTGGAGGGGGGCAGGCTCCAGTCGCGGGGCGGTTCGCTTTGCAAAAGTTTTTCAGCGAGCGCTCCCACCTGCTCTGGCGTAATCTGGCGCACGCGCGCTTCATACTCGGCGGGCAGGTGGGGCAGGTTCAGCAGCGTGTAGAAAGCATAAAGTCGCGCCCGCTCGATGGGGTTGCGCATGGCATGGCGGTGGCGCAGAATCAGCCACTGTTTCGCCTGCTCTATCAGCGAACGCGCTCCCTGGCTCCTGAGGCGCTCGATTGCCTGCGCCCAGCGCTCTGCCACACGCGCCTGCCAGTTTTCGGCTGGCTCCACAGGCGGCAGGAAATAGAAGCAAAGCAGCCCCGACTCCGAGCGCGGCAGGTACTCGCTGACACAGCGCCCGAACGGGTGTGGCGGTTCACCCCCATACAGTAGCCCCAGATACGGCTCCGCCAGCACGAGGCGTAAAACCTCGGTCGCCAGCATCGCCTCAGTGGCTCTGGCGGGCGGGGCGGGCACACAGCGCACCAGCATGCCATTCGCCTCAAGAAAGCGAGCAGGCGGTTGGGGCAGGGCGGCTGGGAGGCTTGCCTCCGGGTTGTCTTCCGATGCCTGCCCCCAAACAGATTCCACCACAGCGCGCGCCTCGCTCTCCTGAAGATTGCCCACCAGCGCTACCACAATGCGTTCAGGACGATAATGGCGACGGTGAAACTCCAGAATCGCCTCGCGGCTCAGCACGCGCAACCGTTCGGGATTGCCCAGCAACGGCAAGCCATAGGGATGGTTCGGGAACGCCTGCTCAAACGCGCGATAGCGCGCAGGGCGGATGGGGTCGGCGTGGTGCAGGGCATATTCGTCGCGCAGGATAATCTGGCGCTCTTTTTCCAGCTCTTCGGGCGGGATGGCAGGCGCGCGCAGGTGTTCCAGCAGAATTTTCAGCACCTCGCGCCACAGGTCAGGTAGCACACTCACCGAATAGCGCGCCCAGTCGCGTTCGGTGGTCGCTGTGAGGATACCCCCCGACTCTTCACACACCCTGTCCAGTGTACCAGCGGGGTGGCGAGCAGTGCCTTTGAAAATCATATGCTCCAGCAGGTGGGCAACGCCTGAAGTTTCGGGCGTTTCGTAGGCGACGCCTGCCTGAACCCAGACCTCTATCGCCACAAGCGGCATGCTGGGGTCTGGCTCTACCACAAGGCGGACACCGCTGGGCAGGCGCGTGAGTTTATAGGGAGCGTGTGCCAGCGCAAGCCAGCCACTCAGCGCCCACAACAGTGCCAGTGCGGCAAGCCGTGTCAGGGTTGACGCCATTCTTTGCTTTTCTCGCGCGCCTCTTCCCAAGCCTGCTGATAGAGTCGGGCGCGTTCCGCCTTGCCTGGCGCCTGCCCTGTGGCATAGAACCATGCCACCGCCCGCCCCACCGTGAGCGTGCCCGCGTAAGCCACCATGCCCTTGACCACCATGCCGACCCCGCCGGGCACCAGCCCGACCAGCTGGCGCGCGACGGCACGCCACCCGAACGCCGCGCCCAGCACCGAAGAGAGTTCTGGCAGGCGCTGCTTCCAGTCGGGCGCTTTCCCGAACGCCGCCGCAACGCGCAACACCATCATCAGCTGATTCTTGGTCAGCACCACCATATCTGCCAGCGCGGCAGGCGGCGCAAGCAACCCCAGCAGCGGAAACACACTCGGCACCGCCGAGAGCATCGCCAGCCCCGCGTTCAGAGTCGCCACATCCTCGATAATCCGATTCACCACTAAGGTGCGTGTGCCAGGCAATACCCGCGCAAGGGCAACCAGCGGAAATTCGTGCTTGTGAAAGTGGTCTACCACCGCCTCCACGGCATCCTGAGGCACTTCCAGCACATCGCATGCCAGCACGAAGTCAAATTCCTCGTTTGGCGGGGAGGTGAATCGCTTCACATACTCGCTGGCGGTCTGGAGCATCGTGGGGCTTGCGCCTTCGGTCAGCACGCGCCAGACGGCTTCCGTGCGGTCAGGCTGACCCACCAGCGCAATCCGAAACGGGGTCAGCAACTCCTGCTCCACCTGGCGAGGCGATAACTCTTTGACAATATTCCACCAGTGGGTCAGCTGGCTCAACTTCTGTCGGATAGCCATCGTTTCGTCCCCCTCAAAGTGTGATGGTAGATTATACCCGACGCCTCACCACTTGCCCAGCGTCGTGTTGGGGTAGTAGGCTTGCAGGATTTCGGCGTAGGTTTGTCCTGCGCGGGCGCGACCGTTCGCGCCCCACTGGCACAGCCCTGCGCCGTGCCCCGAGCCGCGCCCGATTGCTTCCCAGCCGTCGCTGAGTGGCTGCAGGGTGAACCGCTGGCTCCTGAGAACCGTCGCGCCGATTCGCGCTCGAAACTCGGCGCCTGTGAGCATGAGCGTGGCTTTCTCGCCCACTAACTTGAGCCGCGCCACATAACCGCTGGGCGCCTGCTCCTCAATCGTGAGCGAGCGGATCGCGCCTACCTGGGGGAACGCCTTCTGCAGGGCGTCGCGTGTGAGCAACACGCGCCACTCGCTGTTAGGGGCAAGATTGCAGTAAGGCTTGCCCTCGCGGTCGGTATCGGGCACACCCTGAAGCGGCTCCAGAGCGCGCGTGCCTGCCATCACCAGCTCAATCGGAGCCGTGTGCCCCCCACAGTTGCCCGTGTAGACCGCCTCCAGCACCGCGCCGTTGTAATACAGTACCTCACCCGCGGTGGACTCTACTGCCTGATTGGTGGTGGGGCGCTCGGCATCCACGCCACCGTACACCTGGCATGGGGCGTGGTCGCAGAGGTCATAGCCCCACTGGCGGTAGCGGTTCAGCCGTTTTAGCGTAAACGAGCGTGAAGCCACTGCCTGCGCCTTGAGCGCCTCCATCGGGAAGTTGGGGGGCATCTCCATCGGCAGTACCGCCTTGAGGTAATCATCGAGGCGCACCCAGTTGAGCGTGAGGAGCTTGCCATCGCGCGGCACCCACTCCAGCGCGCCCCGATATCGCTTGAGCCGATTGGGGCCTGTGCCCACCGTTAGCAACGCCGAGCCGACGGGTTGGGCGTGTAGCCGTCTTGCCGACACCCGCGCCCCTGAAGAATGCGCCACCAGCTGCCCTGATTCCAGCCGAACCTGCCAGAGCGTGCCTTCCGCGGCTTCCAGCAGGGTTTGCCCCGTGTCGGGGTTAACCCAGCGCAGGCTACCGCCCTGCGCCTGCACATAAATCACTTCTCCAAACGCGCCGCGCTCCAGCCCTACCCGAATGAGCCACTCGGAGTCGCGATTCAACGCGCTCAGCTCGCCCGCAGTGAACACACTTAGCAACACGCCCAGAAGCCACCATCGGTAGCGTGCCACATGATTCCTGACCATATCAGTGGGAGAGTATACCGCATGAGCCAGTGCGCAGAAACGAACTTGTTCGAGGTATACTTCTGTCACCGATGAGAGTCGAGTCCATAGAGGACATTCTTCGCGTGCTGGAGGCGCACCCGGAGTGGCGCCTGAAGCTGCTGCAGGTGCTGGGGATGAGTGAGCTGGTCTACCTGCCTGCGAGGCTGGAGGCGTACCAGCAGGAGAATCGCGAACAGCTGGAGGCGTTTCGGCAGGAGTTTCGCGAGCGACTGGAAGCCTATCGGCAGGAGAATCAGGAACAGCTGGAGGCATTCCGTCAGGAGTTCCGCGAGCGCTTGGAGGCGTATCGGCAGGAGGCTCGCGAGCAGATAGAAGCGTTGCGTCAAGAGTTCCGCGAACGGTTGGAAGCCTATCGGCAGGAGTCTCGCGCCCAGCTGGAAGCGTACCAGCAGGAAACTCGAGAGCGGTTTGACCGACTCGAAAACGCGGTTGCTCAGCTAATGGAGGCAGTCGCCGAGTCGCGCCGTATGGAGCAACAGCTGGCAGCGGGGCTGGAAGAGTCGCGCCGTGTAGAAAGCGAACTGAGGGACGCGATTGAAGACCTGCGCCAGATTCAAGCCAAGCTGCTCAAAGATGTGGCAATCCTCAAGTGCAGCGACCGCGAGCGCTACTACTGCGAGCGCGCCCACGCGATTTTCGGACGCTACCTGCGCAAGGTGCAACTGCTGAACATGGGCGACCTGCTGGACGAAATTGAGGCGCGCACGGAACTCTCAGACGAAGACGCCGACGAGTTAATGAGCGCCGATGCCATCTTCTACACTGTGAAAAAGAAAACCCGCGAGCCAGTTTATGTGGTTCTGGAAGCCTCGTGGGTGGTGGATGAGGGGGATATGGAGCGCGCCATCCATCGCGCCACAATTCTGCAACGGCTGGGCTATCCCGCAGTGCCAGTCGTGGCGGGAGCAGAAGTCGCTACGCCTGTCATCAAAGCCGCCACCGAAGGGAGCGTAGTGCTGGCGCTGGACGGCAAGGTGCTGGGCGAAGCGCTCTTGAAATAACCCACTCCCCCTGCGCCAGAGTAGCACCTCGTGGATAGGGTCCTTTTCCATTTCGGCACAGGCTATCAAGTCATCGGGGGCGTCGGTGGACGCCCCCGATTTCAATTAGCCCAGCCACGAATAGGGATAGTTCGGGTCTTCAAACTCCAGCGCGGCTTTGGTGACCTGTAGCGGGCGGAAGGTGTCCATCATCACCGCCAGCTCTTCGGTGTGGGTGAGGTTCATGCTGGCTTCTACCGCGCCCGGTTGCGGTCCGTGGGGAATGCCCGACGGGTGAAGCGTGATGGAGCCTTCCTCAATCCCGCGCCGACTGCCGAACTTGCGGTTCACATAATACAGCACCTCGTCGCTGTCGAGGTTGCTGTGGTTGTAGGGCACCTTGATGGCTTCGGGGTGATAGTCCAGCATGCGCGGGCAGAAGGAGCAGACCACGAAGTTGGGTCCTTCGAAGGTCTGATGCACAGGCGGTGGCTGATGGATGCGCCCTGTGATGGGTTCGAAGTCGTTGATGTTGAACGCCCAGGGGTAGACATAGCCGTCCCAGCCGACGACATCAAACGGGTGATGCTCGTAGTGGTAGGCGTAGACGCGCCCGCGCTTGTGGATACGCACCTCAAAGTCGCCCAGCTCGGTGTGAGTCTCCAGCGTTTCGGGCACGCGGATGTCGCGCTCGCAGTAGGGCGAATGCTCCATCAGCTGCCCATATTCGTTGCGGTAGCGGCGCGGCGGCTGAATCTGCCCGCCAATCGCCTCAATCCATACCAGTTTCGCGGGCAGCTTATCAAACACCAGCCGCCAGATCGTGCCGTGCGGAATCACCAGATAATCGCCCTCGCCGAAGCGCAGATGCCCGAACTGCGACTCCAGCCGCCCAGAGCCTTCATGCACGAAAATAAGGTCGTCGCCGTCGGCGTTTTTGTAGAAGTAGTCCATCTGCTCAATCGGGCGCGCAACGGAGAAAATTACATCCTGATTGAACATCAACTCCACGCGCCCCGTAACCGCGTCGCCCGAAGGGGGCATCTCGCCCGTCTTGAAGTGCCGATGTTGCAGAATCGGCTCCTCCAGCGGCTCAATCGTGCGCTCGTAGCAGACATGGAACTCCTTCACGCGCGTCGGCGGATAGTAATGGTACAGAATCGACTGAATGCCTGAAAAACCCTCCGTGCCCAGCACCTCTTCGGCATACAGCCCGCCATCAGGGCGGCGGAACTGGATATGCCGCTTGCGCGGCACCTGACCCATGCGTACATACCACGGCATCGTGGATACCTCCCTTGTGTGGTGTTGACAGCGCTATTATACCTCTAATCCACCGCGGCTTCCAGGAAGCTGCGGATGTCTTCCTCACTCATCTTCGGCTCGCCCGGCGCCACATTGTTCAACTTGCCTTCCAGCATCCAGCGCTCCAGCTGGTCTACCAGGTCAAACAGGTGGTCAAACGAGTCGACGATAAACAGCAACGGCTGGTAGTGGTCAATCTCAAAGTGCTGGTTAATCACCCACTCCAGTTGGATGGGGTAGCGTTGCACTTCGGGCGACTCGACGGCGTGCGCAATTTCTCCGTAGGAGCTGAGCAACCCGCTGCCGTACACTTTGACCTCGCCGTTTTTGCCACGCATCAGCCCGAACTCTATCGTGAACCAGAAGAATCGCGCCAGCGCACGAGTGATGCTGATAATCCGCTGGGTTTGGAGCTCAGGGTCCTTGATTTCCTGTACCAGTCGCGCGGCGGTGTGCGCCGCCTCGCCAAAGCGCACCAGCGTGTCGGCGAACCGCTTATCGGTGTGCATCGGAACATGCCCGGCAATATCGTGGAAGATGTCCGGTTCGGGCAGGTAGTCCAGCGAATCGAGACTGCGCACGGTGATGGTGGTGGGGAACTCGCGGCGACGCAGGCAATCAAAGAAGATATAGGCAGGCACATAGCCCGTAACCGCTTTCGCCTTGAAGCCTGTCAGGGGCGCGAGGAACTGGTTCACATCGCTCAGGCGCGGCACGCGGTTCGGGTCCAGACAGAGCTTGGAGATGCCTTCCAGAAACTTGTCGGTCGCGTAGCGTTGCCAGCGCTCCTGCATCCGCGCGTAGAGCCGACGCCACGCCTCATGGTTCTCTTCCGAGTAGAGCTCGTAGGGCTGCTCGATGTAGAGCTCGCCACGATTGCGAGCCACCTCAATAAACGGGGCTTTCGTCGTCGTCAACCCCATGCCAGGGTAAAACTGCACATCGGTCTGCGCCATCGCATTGCACCTCCACGCCCCTATTGTACCCCAAATGCATGGTATCCTATGCGCCATGCGGTATGAGCGGGCGATTCTGATTGTGATGGACGGCTGTGGCGTGGGCGCGGCACCCGACGCGGCAGAGTACGGCGATTCCGGCGAAAACACGCCCAACACGCTGGGACATCTCGCCCAGGCGGTCGGCAGACTGCAGATGCCCACCTTCCATCAACTGGGGCTGGGAAACATCCTGCCTTTAGAGGGCGTGCCCCCTGCCGAAACGCCGCTCGCCTCCTACGGCAAGGCGCAACCCCGCTCTAAAGGCAAAGATTCGGTTACGGGGCACTGGGAGATGATGGGAATCATAACCGAGACGCCGTTCCCGACCTATCCGAACGGCTTCCCGCCTGAGCTGATTGCCGAGTTTGAGCGGCGCATCAGACGCAAAACGCTGGGCAACTACCCCGCTTCAGGCACCGAAATTATCAAGCAACTCGGCGAGGAGCATCTGCGCACGGGCTACCCGATTGTCTACACCAGCGCCGATAGCGTGTTTCAGATTGCCGCGCACGAGCAGGTGATCCCTGTTGAAGAGCTGTATCGCATGTGCGAGATTGCCCGCGAACTCCTTCAGCCGCCCCACCATGTGCAACGGGTGATTGCCCGCCCCTTTGAGGGCGAGAACGCCAGCAACTTCCGCCGCACCGAACGCCGTAAAGATTTCCCGCTCCCGCCGCCGCCCAATCTGATAGACGCACTCGCCGAGAAGGGAATCGGGGTGTATGGCATCGGTGTCGTGCCGGAGTTGTTCACCTATCGGGGTTTCCGCCACGCTGAGCGCACGCAGACAAATCCCGAACATTTTGACGCGCTTTTGCGCGCGCTGGATTCCGATTGCGTGTTTATTTTCGCGAACTTCGAAGATTTTGACATGCTCTACGGGCACCGTAACGACCCACAGGGGTTCGCGCGCGCTCTCGCAGAGTTCGACACGATGATGGCACGCCTGCTGGAGCGCCTGCGCCCCACCGATCTGGTCATCTGGACCGCCGATCACGGCAACGACCCCACCACGCCCAGCACCGACCATTCGCGCGAGTATGTGCCCTTGCTGGTGTACGCGCCTGCCCATCAGGAGGGCAAGCCGCTGGGAACCCGCGCCAGCCTTGCCGATATCGGCGCCACGATTGGCAGGCTCTGGGGCATTACGATGGAGGTGGGTGAGCCGATTCCTCTGCCCTTCTAACGGTCAATCTCGCCCAGCACGATATCGATACTGCCAATCAGCGCGACCATATCGGCAATCAGGCGCCCGACCGCCATCTTCTCCAGCGCCTGCAGGTTCATAAAACTGGGCGCGCGTGTGTGCATCCGATACGGGCGGTTCGTGCCGTCGCTCACAAAATAGAACCCCAGCTCGCCCTTCGGCGACTCCACGGGCACATACGCCTCGCCCACTGGCGGACGGAACCCCTCGGTGTGAATCTTGAACCAGTGAATCAGCGACTCCATCGAGGTGTCAATCGTTTCGCGGGGCGGGGGCACGATTTTGGGGTCGTTCACGCGGTAAGGTCCTTCGGGCAAGCCGTCAATCGCCTGCTGGAGAATCTTGAGGCTCTCGCGCATCTCCGCCATCCGCACCAGATAGCGGTCGTACACATCGCCGTGCTTGCCGACGGGGATGTTGAAATCGAACTGTTCGTAGCCGCTGTAGGGGTTCGCCTTGCGGATATCCCATGCGAACCCTGCGGCGCGGATGGTGGGTCCGCTCACGCCGAGCTGGAAACACTCTTCCACCGTGATTTTGCCGATGCCCATCGTGCGCTCGCGCCAGATGGGGTTCTGACTCAGCATCCCTTCAATATCATCCAGCGCGTTCGGCAACTCTTTAATCAGCTGGCGCAGGCGCGACTCGAACCCGGGCGGCATGTCGCCCCGCAGACCGCCCGGGCAAATCCAGCTGGGCATCATGCGCACGCCCGACATCATCTCAAACAGGTCCAGAATCTTCTCGCGCTCGCGAAAGGCGTAGAAGAAAATCGTCATCGCGCCCAAATCCATCGCGTGCGTGCCAATCCAGACCAGATGGCTCGCAAGGCGCGACAGCTCCGCCAGAATCACCCGCAGGTACTGCCCGCGCGGCGGAATCTCTATCCCAAGAATCTTTTCAATAGAGAGTGAAAACGCGAGATTGTTATTATTCGCGGAGAGATAGTCCATGCGGTCGGTCATCGGGAGCGCTTTGTGATAGGTCAGATACTCGGCTTCCTTCTCCATGCCGGTGTGCAGGTAGCCAATCACGCACTCGGCTTTGACGATGCGTTCCCCTTCCAGCTCGCAGATGACGCGCAACACCCCGTGCGTGCTGGGATGCTGGGGACCCATGTTGATAATCATCGTGCCTTCTTCGGTGCGCTCCACATGGGTGGCGACCGCTTCCGACGGGATAAACGGCTGGCGCATAGCATTCAGATTATACCCTTAGTGGGTATAATCTTGGGCGACGCCCCGCGAGGCGTGGAGCAGGAGAGCGAGAACGATGGCGGAAGTGCGTTCCATTCTGGCGACCGACTGTGGCAGCACGACCACGAAGGCAATCTTAATTGAGAAACAGGGCGACGAGTATCGCCTTGTGAATCGCGGCGAGGCGCCCACTACCGTCGAGGCGCCCTTCGACGATGTTACGATTGGCGTGCTGAACGCCGTGCGCGAGCTGGAAGACCTCACCGGGCGCCAGTTTATTCAGGATGGCAAGATTCTCACCCCTCAGGTGGACGACAAGCGCGGGGTAGACCTGTATCTCTCTACCTCCAGTGCAGGCGGGGGCTTGCAGATGATGGTGATGGGCGTGGTGCGCCAGATGTCGGCGGAGAGCGCCCAGCGCGCCGCGCTCGGTGCAGGCGCGATTATTATGGATGTGATCGCCATCGATGACGGGCGCAAAGATTATCAGAAAATCCAGCGCCTGCGTGAGCTGCGCCCCGATATTGTGTTGCTCTCTGGCGGCACGGATGGCGGCACGATTACCCACCTCGTGGAGCTGGCAGAGTTGCTGATCGCCGCCGACCCGCGCCCCCGATTCGGCACGATGAACCTGCCTGTCATCTTCGCCGGCAACAAAGACGCCCGCGAGGAGATCAAACGCCTGCTCGGCGAGCGGTTTGACCTGCGAATCGTAGACAACCTCCGCCCCACCCTCGACAGGGAAAACCTCGGTCCCGCCCGCGAAGCGATTCACGAGCTGTTTCTGGAACATGTGATGCAGCAGGCGCCGGGCTACTCCAAACTGATGAGCTGGACTTCCGCCGATATTATGTCCACGCCGAACGCCGTCGGCAAGATTATGGTTACAATTGCCGAGCAACGGGGCATTAACATTCTCGGTGTGGATATCGGCGGCGCGACCACCGATGTGTTCTCGGTGTTTGACGGCAACTACACCCGCACGGTCAGCGCGAACCTGGGGATGAGCTACTCCATCTGTAATGTGATGCTGGAGGCGGGGATTGCCAACATCCGCAAGTGGTTGCCGTTCGATATTGAAGAGTATGAGGTGCGCAACCGCCTGCGCAACAAGATGATTCGCCCCACCACCATTCCCCAGACCTATCATGACCTGCTGCTGGAGCAGGCAGTGGCGCGCGAGGCGCTTCGGCTGGCGTTCCAGCACCATAAGCAGCTGGCGCGTGGTCTCAAAGGCGTGCAACAACAGCGCACCATCGGCGAGGCGCTGGAGCAGACCGAGACGGGCAAGTCGCTGGTGGAGATGATGAAGCTGGACATGATTGTCGGCAGCGGGGGCGTGTTAAGCCACGCGCCGCGCCGTGCGCAGGCTGCCCTGATGATGATGGACGCCTATCAGCCCGAAGGCGTCACGATGCTGGCGGTGGACTCCATCTTCATGATGCCGCAGCTGGGCGTGCTTTCTACGGTGCATCCGCAGGCGGCGGCGCAGGTGTTTGACCGCGACTGTCTGATTCGGCTGGGATCGTGCATTGCGCCCGTAGGGCAGGCGCGTCCGGGCGAACCCGTGCTGACGATGGAATACAACGGCAAGAGCGAGACCTTCCGCTACGGCGAGATTCGCGTGTTGCCGATGGGCGTGGGCGAGACGATGCGTGTGATGCTCAAGCCTGCACGCGGATTCGATGTGGGCGCAGGCAAAGGGCGCGCGATGGAAGCCGTGGTGGAAGGTGGCGTCGTGGGGCTGATTGTGGACACGCGCGGACGCCCGCTGCAACTCCCGCAAAACGATGCTGAACGCCGCGCCAAGCTGATTGAGTGGCTCCGCGCCTTCGGGCTGCCAGAGCCGTGAGCTGGGGTGCTTCATGCCAGCCCGGTGGGCATCCCCGCGCTCGCCGGGGACATATAGACGCTCGCTGTATCCACTCCGAGAGGATGAATACGCCAGGAGGTACAATGTGGCGTGTGGCGTCGCTCCGCCGCACGCCACATTCGTTTTGGACAGGAGGGGATAGCGGATGCTGTTCCACCGCAATCGGGTAGCGCCGCTGATTGAGGCGCTGCAGAGCGCAGACGCCGAGAGCCGCCAGAAGGCGTACAGGGTTTTGCAAAATCTCCTCGATAGAAAGATTCACCTCGACGAGGCGCGCACCGCGCTGGAAGCCGCAGGTGCCGAGTATCCCCTGCAGGAGTCGGAGTTCGATGACCCGCAACGGCTTCTCCTGCAGATTGCAGCCAAAAAACCTGACCCCACCTTCATTCCTGTAATAGAGCGCGATTTCGGGCGCTACTCCCCACGCGCTCAGACAGCAGCGCTTGACTTACTGGTGACGATTTCCACCCCAAACGCTATTCAATCTCTTTGCGCGTTACTGGCTCAAGCGGAGGGGGATGCCTCTTGCCTCGCGGCGCTGGAGTCGCGCACAGAGTACGCGCCTTTGCTGTTTCCGACGCTCCTGAGCCTCCTTGCAAGGCAAGAAAACGCGCATCACCATTTCTACATCGCTCGGCTCTACCTCCGACATGTGCAGGCGGGCGACGTCCCAAAGGAAGTGCTTGCGGAGAGCGTCCCCTATGTTCTCGCCTGCTACGACTCGCTTGCCAGCACGCTGATGCCCCAACAGAAGCCGCATTCGATGCGCTGGATATGGGATGACGAACTCTATATGCAGGCGCGCGAGATTGCGGGAGTCTTGCTCGATCTGATGGGGTACCTCGAATCCCCCGAAGTACGCCAGCGGTTGCAGGCAGCACTGGCATATACCGATCCTTACCTCTTACTATACGCCGCCTGTTCGCTCCTGCGCCTTGGGGAGAGTGTGCCCCATGAAACCCTGAGGCGTATTGCTGCGGATGCAGAAACACGCCGGTGGCTCTTTGAATACCTCCAGCGGATGGAACTCGCCCATCTGTTTCCAGAGGAATATCGGAATCAGGCTGCGCTTGCCGAAAGCGATATGGTGGACTGGCTGATATTCCCCACCGAGTTAGGACGCCCGCCTGACGAAATTCAGCTCGTGGGCGTCTACACGATTGAAACCGGGGACGGTCTCGCCGACGCTTATCTCTTCCGATTCCGAATGGAAGGCGAGGATTGGGAAGCGGGGCTGGCAGGGCTTTACCCGCTTGAGGAACAGCCACTTATACACGGCACAGGGGATACTTTCAGCCGCTTTGGCAAATGGCAGGAGTATCCTGCTGAGGAGCATGTGGACAGGATACTGGATTTGAGTGGGCATGGCTATCGCATCGTGCGGCAGGTGCAGTATGTGGAGGATTTCGCTCCATAATAGTCGCCTGTGAGATTTTCTCCAGAAAATTTGCAGGTATAATACGCACGCTGGAGGTGCCAGAATGCGCACAGGAGCGTGGCTCATCGGTTTCTTGCTGAACATGGGGGTATTAAGCGCCCAGAACGCTTCCCAGATTCTGGACAAAACGGCGCGTACCTACGCCCAGATGCGCTCCCTGCGGGTGGAGAGCCGCTCAACCGCTTCGGGTACATTTCAGAGCCTTCAGGGGGAGATGACCTACACGAACCGCGCGACCCTCCTGATGATGGTCATGCGTCCCAACAAGGTGCGGATCGACACGCTTCAGACCGATAACCCCACCCTCTCTTCAGGCAAACTCCGCTGCGACGGCGAGGTGCTGTATATTGAAAGCGCCGCCCTGCGCCAGACCCAATCTCAACCCGCCCCGAAAACCCTCCGCGAGATTTACACCACAGACAACCTGAGTGTGGTAGGGCTGATGGTGATCGGACTGGACCCGATACGCCTCTTGATAGACCCCAACTGGCGCACGGTAGCAACTTCGCCCAAACTTATAGGGCGTGAGCGAGTGGGCAACCGGCAAACCTACAAAGTGCAGGTGCAGCTAAAGGAAGAGTCGCTCAAGGCTTTTGCACAGGGGCAGACCACCCAGACCCTCTGGATTGGCACGAAAGACTCGCTCATCTGGAAGTCGGAAATCACGATAAACTTTGCGCAAGCAGGCACACGCATGGCGATGCGCCTCACCGAAGTGTTCACGCGCCAGGAGGTGAACCCGCCCATTAACCCCACCGCCTTCGCCTACCGCTTGCCCGAAGGTTTCAAAATGGTTCAGCAGTTTGAGATGCCCGACTTCACCGAAGAAACGGGTAAGCTCAAGGGTCAGCCCGCAGGCGATTTCGCTCTGAGCGATTTGCAGGGCAAGCCGGTGCGCCTCGCCGACTATAAGGGCAAGGTGGTGGTGCTAAATGTCTTCGCCCACTGGTGCGGTCCCTGCCGCGCTGAAGCGCCCGAACTGGAAAAAGACCTCTGGCAAGCCTACAAAGACAAAGGCGTGGTGGTACTGGGCGTGGCGACCTGGGCGCAGGATAACCCCACCAAGCGCGCTCAGGATTTTGCCAGAGAGTTCAAGCTGACCTTCCCTGTGCTGGTGGACTCTGAGAACAAAGTCGCCGAGCAGTATCGGGTCAGCGGCGTGCCCACTACCTTCGTGATTGATCAGGAAGGCGTCGTGCGAGAGGTGGTGGTGGGCGCCGATGTGCAACGGGTCAAAAGGGCAGTGGAGGCGCTCCTTCAAGGGAGTACCGCAGAGAATAAGTAGCCTCAGAAAAAGTCCATCGGGCGCAGACAGGGTTCGCGTGGAGGGAAGAGCGACTCCAGCAGCCTCAGCGTCTCCTCCGGAATTGCCAGCCTGCGGCGCAGGGCAATCTCGGTGGCAGGCTGGGCGCCAAACACCATCTGCGTGAGCGCCTCTATCGGCACGCGAACGCTCTCGATAGCCGATTCGGGGCGTGAAACCCGCAGGCGCCCCTCCGACTCGCCCACAACAAAGAGTTCGCTCGTACCCCGAAACCGATCCTGCACCCGCAGACAGAACGGCTGGAAGCCTTCAGGGGCTGGCTGGTCGTGTAAGAGGATTTCGAGGAGCCTTTGCGTGTCCAGCAGTCGCGCCATAAAGCCTGCCAGCAGCTCGTAGCGTGCGAGCGGCTCTTCAGGCTGGGAGTGGCGTTCGCTCAGGGGGATAATGCCCAGAGCCTGCAGCTCACTGAGTGTGCCTGCGAACTCAATCTGGCGCACATGGTCGCCGTTGCGTGCCAGCCAACCCAGCAACGCTCGGCGCGCCCGCTCCGTGCGCCACAAAAACTCGCGTACCCGAAGCACCCAGCCCCCCTCCAGATAGTCGTGAATGAGATAGCCTTCTATCGCGCCAGCGTGTTCGAAAACCCACTTGTTGCGGAAGTTCCATAGCAGATAGTCCCAGCGCAGGTCGTCGCGCACCAGCATGCCCGTTTTGCGGGGCGCCAGTTGCCGATGGAGCGCAATGAGCGCCTCATAATCAGCGAACTCGGCGCGTCGCACACCCGTGATGGGATAGGCAGGCAATCGGCTCGGCTCAATTCGCAGGCGCGCCAGCGTGCCCACCGTCTCCCAGCCCAGACGGCGATAAAAGTTGTGGTCGAACGCCTGTAGCACCGCCACGGGCACCGCCTGTTCCCTGAGCGTTTCTGCCACCTGCCTCAACAGATGGGTGGCATAGCCGCGGCGTCGGTAAGCGGGGTGAGTAGCGACCCCCGCAATCCCCATAAACGGCACGGCACGCTCGCCAATCCACATCTGCAGGGGCACAGCGGTCAGCACGGACACCAGCCTGCGCCGCCCACTCTCTTCCACCCATAGCCCCCAGCGCTGATTGTGGGAGTAGTAGGGGTCATCGTAAAAGTAAGGGCGCGCTGTCGGCAGATCCACATTAAAACTCTGGCAGATGATGTGCAGGAACGCCTCTTCCTCCTCGGGTGGAACGAGAGCCACATGCGCCGCAGGCTCACGGAAAAGCCATCTCATAAACTGGCTCCTGCGCGGGTCAACGCCCTTCCCATCACCACATAATCGGCGCCCCACTGAAGTGCCTGCTCCGGGGTCGCCACGCGGCGCTGGTCATCGGGGGCACTCGTGCCTGCAGGGCGTACCCCCGGCGTCACGATAAGGAAGGGGGGCGGGAAATGCCGTCGGAGCAGCTGGGCTTCATGGGGCGAGGCAATCACGCCGTCCAGACCGCATTCATATGCCAGTCGCGCCAGCCGCAGGACCTGCGCTCGAGGCGAGCGCGGTACGCCGACCGCCTTCAGCGACTCCGCGTCCATGCTGGTCAGCACCGTAACGCCCATAATCAGCGGGCGTGGGCTGAGCGACTGCACTGCCTCCACGCTCGCGCGAAGCATCGCCTCGCCCCCAGACGCATGCACCGTCATCATCCACACGCCGAACTGGCTCGCCTGACGGATTGCAAGCCCCACCGCGTGGGGGATGTCGTGGAACTTCATATCCAGAAACAGTCGCTCTGCGCCCTGCGCTCGAAGCGGCTCCAGCCCCGCCAGCCCATAACGCAACACCAGCCCTGCGCCCACTTTAAAAGCGTGTACCCGTCCGCGATACCGCGCCACCCAGGTACACGCTTCCTCTATCTCCAGAGTATCTAACGCCAGAATCGTGCGCTGGAGAACCGATTCGTCCATTAGTGCCGCGCTGTGTTTTTCGGAAACGCCTCTTTCAGCTTTCGCTCCAGCTCCTTCTCCACGCCAGGACCGTAGCCGACCTGATTGTGGAAGATTTTGCCCTGCGCGTCAATAATCACGAAGTGGGGAATGCCCCTGACACCGTACTTTTGTGCCACTGAGCCGTCGCGATCCAGCAGCACAGGGAAGGTGTAGTTGTTGTTCTCCATGAACGCCCGTACCGTTTCAGGGTCTTCGCGCAGGTTGACGGTCAGCACATACGCCTGGTCTTTATATCTCTTGGCAAGTTCCTGGGTGTGCGGCAGCGCGCGTCGGCAGGGTCCGCACCATGTCGCCCAGAAGTCAAGCAACACGGGTTTGCCCCTGAGCTTGCTGAGCGTGACGGTTTTGCCATCCAGCGTCTGCAGCTCAAAATCGGGCGCCTGTGTGCCTTTGGGCAAGCCGCGCTCTTGAAGCGCCAGTGCGCCCACCACACAACCTATCGCCAGAAGGAACCCAACTGCTTTGGCTATTCTCATCGGTGCCTCCTCGGTTCAAAGTATACCCCTTCAGCGTTCCTTCAAACGCGCCACCAGCACGCCGTCGCGCAGGGGGATGAGACTGCACTCAAAGTCGGGGTCTTCGCTCAGCATCCGATTCAGCGTGCGGATGGCTTCCGTCTGCGCCGAGTGGTCGTTCGGGTCAAAGATGGCTCCGTGCCAGAGCGTGTTGTCAAAGATTGCCAGCCCACCGGGGCGCAGTTTCGCCTTAATCAGGGGCACTGAACGGGGATAGTCTTCCTTCTGAATGTCGTTGAAGATGATGTCAAAGGGTCCCTCTGTGCGCTGAAGTTGCTCAATCGCCTCGCTCACATGGAAGCGCACCAGCGAGTCCAGCCCCAGCTGCGCCAGATAATCGCGTGCTTTCCGGGAGAGTTCCGCGTCCCACACGACATGGTAGACCTCGCCGCCGCCGTTCGCTTGCACGCCCATCGCGAACCATGCAGTGGAGTAGCCGTAGCCGCTGCCCATCTCAAACACGCGCCGCGCCCCGCTGACGCGCGTCAGCAGATACAGAAACTGCCCCACCACAGGACCCACAATCGGAAAGTTCGTCTGCTGGGCATAAGCCTCCATCGCCTGCATCGCCGCCGGGCGCTCTGGCACCAGCGACTCCAGATACGGCATCAGTTGGGGATGATAGAGTTCCATCGCCTTAGAATGCAAACAGCGTCTCTGGCACGGAAGTGCCGATGCGGAAATCCTTACGGATGCCGTATTGCTGACAGACCCGCGCCAGTTCCACATCCGATTCAATGAGCTTCTGGTCTACCTGCGCCTGTGCCGTGCCGCGCATATTCATCAGCGTGTTGAGGTCCTGCGTCTCCATCGCCTGCTCAATCTGGGTCATCAGGTTCACATAGTTGCTGAGCGCGACAAAATAGGTGTCCGCCAGCACGCGACACTCCGGGGGCGGCGGCACCGATTGGAAATCCCGCAGCAGCCCCGCCCAGTCCTGACGGTAGGTCTGATAGCCTTCTTTCAAGGATTGCAGTGCTTTCTGCTGCTCTTCTTCTTCCATTGCGAGTCTCGCTCCCATAGCAATTTTGAGCATCTGGAGCGCAGGGTTGAAGTTGCGTTCCATCGCCTGACGGCGCATTTCGATGCGCTTGAGATGCTCCAGCCAGTCTAAGATATGCTGAGGTGGCTGCTGGGGCTTGGGCGCCTGCGTTTCGAGCATGCTGGGACCTTCCACTTTGGGCGGTTGCGCCTGTAGCACACTGGGACCTTCCACTTTGGGCGCTTCGGCTTCCAGCACGCTGGGCGCCTCGGGCTTTTTCACCCGCGCCTGCGTGAACCACCCCGCTTGCGTGCCCACCACGAACGCCAGCAGCGCCAGCGCCAGCACGCCCAGCACCAGCCCAAGCCACTTCATGCGAGCGTTCCCCGAAGCAGGCTGTGGCAGACTGCTCTGCACCACAGGGCGACCACACCCCGAACAGAACCGCGCCCCATCGGGCAATATCTGACCACACTGTACACACTGTGCCATGAAAGACACCTCCAATCGCTTAGACGCCTGCATGATACCATGTATTCCGTGTTTTGGGGTGGATTAGCACATCCTGGTCAGAGTTCACTCTTTGCGCATAATTAGCAAAAACTCCGACTCCATACCGCGCGGGTTTTTGTTTTTGCGTTGGCGAAAGAGCTGGCGCGTCTGGATGACGTCTTCAAGCACTCCGCAAAAAGCGAAACCCTGCGGTGCAAAAAACTCGGCGAGAATGCGCCATGTTTCCACTTGAATTCCGTCCACAGTCGGGCTGCCCACAAACACACAGAGATGCCCCCCTGACTTCAGTGTCGTTGCGGCGTTCTGGAGGGCGCGTGTGGTGTAGTAGAAATAAGCGTGCATAAGTCTCTTCAAATCCTCGCGTTGCAGCTGGGCGCACACTTGCTCATAGGTCGGTGTGCTGAATGGCTGATGCGCCTTGCGGTAGGGAATCTCAAGACGCATCAGCTCGCGCACCTTCGCTTCAGGAACACCTGTCCAGAACAAGTCCAGCTTGAAGGTGCGCAGGTATTCCTGTGCCTGCAGATACGGCGGTGAAGTAATCACCGCCTCTGTACGCGGGCATTCCGTGAGATCGACAGTCGCCGAGTCTACGCCCGCGAATGCAATCGCGCGACAGGGGGTCGTTTTAAGTACCTGCGCCAGCGACTGAAGCCTGCCCATAATCTCCAGCGCAGCCTGAATGATGAACTGATCCATCTCTTCTTTCCAATCTGGACGCTGAAGCCACTCCGACACCTCCTGCAGCTTACGTTTGGAACGGAACAGCTTCGGAGCCTTATGATCCGTCAGAGAGAAGCGGCGGTTCGCTCGCATCAGCGCTGCGCGCAGAACCTGAACATATGGGTTTGCTGGATCGTGAGCGTGAATCCAGCCCCAGTAGCGTGCCAGCACTTCCAGCACCTGTTCGGGGTACCAGTAGGACAGGTTGCTCCACTGGGGATAGAAGGCAATCTGTGAGGCGAACAGTTGATTGAGCCAGCCCAGCAACTCACCTGCTTGTAAATCCGTATAGCGGAAGTTGATTTTCGTCTCCGCATAGATTGCCAGCAAAGGGTTCAGGTCTATCAGGAGTGCATTCCGCTCTGCCAGCACTGCCTCTAACCCCACTGTGCCTGAACCTGCAAAGGGGTCAATTACCCAGCCCCCTTCCGAGCAGAATCGGCGCACGCAATAGTGCGGCACATGGGGTATGAACTTGGCAGGGTAATAGAAGAGACCATGGGTCAGGTAGTTCGTATCAGGAATCTCCCGCACAATCTCACGAAAGCAAACAGGCGTAACGCGCGACTCCGCTGCTGGCGAGACTTCCTCACCGAACAGCCTGTATTGATAGGGCAGTCCTTTGACCTCAGCGACTTTAGGCTTCATCAGGTTTCTGTGCCTCCCACAGTGTTGGTTGACTTGTTAGCGAAGGCGAGCGATTTTTGCGCTGCCCTCTTTTTTGGCCAGTCTTACTGTATATGTGGTACATATACAGTAAATCCCTTATGTAAAGGTAATTATGATGTGCCACTCTGAAAGGCAGTGTATCAGCTTGCCAAGAAGCGAAAATCTTTTGGGCAGCTGTGTCTACCTGCTCGGTAAGTAAATCCTCGTTCGAGGCTTCGATGTATGCTTTCAGGTACTCTACATTCGTCTTCCCTGAAGCGCAAGCTTGATTCAACTCCAACGATGCAATTGCGTATGCCAGCCACAGGTCATCCCATCGCTTGAACCGATCCACACATGCTTGTAGGGTCAGATGAGTTCTCTGATTCTGAAGAGGAGCGAGTAACCTCTCTATCTCGTGAGTTCCGTATGCGATTTTCAGGTAAATTTTGTCCTGAATCTCCAGACCTGTTGGAGAGCGTGCTTTTTCCTTAAAGGAGCTCAGTAGCTCGTCATCTGATATAGGCTCGCCGTCTTCATTAAGCGGTCTAACCTTCAGGGATTGAGCCAATTTCTTCAGGAAGGTCTCATACTGCGCTTCTTCCTGCGACTCCCAAACTACTATGGCATACACGACTTGCTGGGCAGGGGTGGAACCAATCTGTAGAACCTCGTTCAGTGCATCAATCAGCGAAGCCTTGGCGGTGGTCCCTCCTGTATCATCCCGTGAACGAATCTGAATCAGGATTAACTCGCCCCGTCCCTTTCTGAGCGCCAGATCCAAATCCGAGCCGAGAGATTTCTCGGTTTGAAACAAGGACCGAATCTCTTCATGTATTGTTTTCTTCTTCGTAAAAACCTGGTAACCCTGCTGTTGGCAATAGGACGCCAAGATTTGCTCCAGCACCTTACCCTGGCGAGCGCGGTAGGAGCTATGAAACCACTGCTGAAAGCGGAACATCGCTTGATGATAATCCGCAAGAGGATAACTGCCTTTGAGTGATTCGCTTCGTGCAAGCCCTGCGGCGAAATCGGGGATGTCTGTTGCTCGCTTTTTGCTGAGCTGGCTGAGATTGTCTACGGGCAAGCCGCTGAAGAGCGCGTGTACTATCTCTTTTGCAAGGGCAAGGGGGCTTTTCAGCACCTGGCGCAGTATTTTTCCCTCCTCCCTGTCGTCCAGCAGGATAAAGTACCGCTCTTCCGAACCTGTCGCTGGCGCGCCCAATCCCATCCTGACACAATTGTACCCACACCGACTTTCTTCAAGGCAGGTATAATATCCCCCGTGAGTACGGTCTTGAAGGAGCGAGCCACCTTTTTGCTGGAGATTGGGTGCGAGGAGATGCCTGCGGGCTTTATGCGCGGCACGCTCCAGCAGTTAGCCGAGAAACTGAGCCAGATGCTCACCGAACACCGCCTGAGCTTCGCGCAAATTCGCACACTGGGTACGCCGCGCCGACTGATTGCGTTTGTGGATGACCTCGCTACCCATCAATCACCCGAAGAGCGCACCATCCGCGGACCTGCCCGACGCGCCTGTTTTGATGAGCAGGGCAACCCCACGCAAGCATTGATTGGCTTCGCACGCTCGCGCGGGGTGGAACCTGAACAGGTGCAGTTTATGCAAACCCCGCAGGGCGAGTATGCGTTCGTAACCGAATATGATGCGGGACGCCCTGCCCTTGAGGTGCTGGCGGAAACGCTCCCGAACCTGATTCTTTCCATGAGCTTTCCCAAGACGCTCCGCTGGGGCGCACGCAAGATGCGCTTCGGACGCCCCATCCGCTGGATTCTCGCCCTGCTGGACACGGAGGTCGTGCCGTTTGAGATAGAAGGGATCGCCTCCGGGCGCATGAGTCGCGGGCATCGGTTCCTCGCGCCAGAGCCGTTCGAAGTGCCTGCGCCTGAGGCGTTTCTGGACGCGCTCCGACGCGCCCATGTGATTGCCGACCCCGAAGAGCGCAAAGCCATGATTGTGGACGGCGCGACCCGATTGGCGCACGCCGTCGGCTTGAAGCCCGTCATCGAGGACGACCTGCTGGAGGAGAATGTGTTTCTGGTGGAGAAGCCACACCTGCTGCGCGGAAGCTTCCCCGAATCGTACCTGCGCCTGCCCGCGCCCGTGCTGATGTCGGCGATGAAAAAGCACGAGAAGTTTTTCCCCCTCGTGGACTCACAGGGGAACCTCGCGCCCGGTTTTATCTCCGTTTACAACAACGGCGACCCCGACAAGGTGCGCGAGGGCAACGAGTGGGTGCTGATCGCCCGCTTCAACGACGCCAGCTTCTTTTTTGAGGAAGATTTGAAGCGCCCGCTAACAGAATTCGTGCCCATGCTGGGGCGAATGCTGTTCCAGCAGAAGCTGGGCACGCTCCTGGATAAGACTCACCGTCTGGAGCGTCTGAGTGAGAAGCTGGCGCGCGCGCTGGACTGGGATAGAGACCAGACCGAATGCCTGCTCCGCGCGGCGCACCTGTGTAAAGCCGACCTCGCCACACAGATGGTGATGGAGTTCCCCGACCTGCAGGGGGTGATTGGGCGCGAGTATGCCCTGCGTGCGAACGAGCCGCTCTGTGTGGCGGAGGCGATTGCCCAGCATTACGAACCGCGCCACGCAGGCGACCCGCCCCCGAATCACCCCATCGGGCGGGCGCTCGCCGTGTTAGACCGCATCGACACGCTGGTGGGCTATGTGGGCTTGGGCTACCTGCCCAAAGGCTCTTCCGACCCCTTCGGCTTGCGCCGTGCCGCGGCGGCGGTGGTGGAAATCTTAGCTGACGAGCCAGACTACCCCACCTTAGCCGAGCTGGTTCAGCATGCGCATGACCAGTATCGCGAGCAGCGGGCGCCCCTCAAGCCACTGGTGGCGGTTCAGCCCGAACTGCGCACGCTGTTTTATGCCCGCATCGAGGCGCTTCTGGAAGAGAAAGGCGTGCGCTATGACCTGATTCGCGCCGCGCTGGGCGGCGGCTGGGACGATTCGGTCTACGGCTTTGTGCAGCGCGCTCTGCTGTTGCAAAAGCGTGCGCAAACACCAGAGTTCGCTGCCCGCGCCACGACCGCCATCCGCCCCGCCAACATCCTGCAGGCAGCCGAAAAGCAGGGGCTGAAACCCGTCGCCGACCTGAGCCAGATAGACCCCGCGCTCTTTCAGCACGAGAGCGAGCATGCGCTCTACGCCGCCGTGATGCGACTCACCCCGCAGTTCGAAGCCCTCTACACCGCGCACCAGTACGAAACGATGGACGCCATGCTCGCCGAACTGGACGAGGCGGTCAATCCCCTGTTTGACCATGTGATGGTGATGACCGACGACGCGGCACTGCGCGCGAACCGGCTGAACCTGCTGGCGTGCGCGAATCGGCTCTATCTGGCGCTTGCCGACTGGCGTCAGGTGGTGTTGAGCGACTAACGGCGTCGTCGTGGCGGTGTGGTGGGCTTGGGCGCAGGAGCGCTCGGCTTCTCCTCTGCCAGCACCTGACGGAAGGTCGCCTGCACCTCCCATTCTGCCCACGACTCGTCGGGTTGCCACTCGCGCACGGTCTGTGGGTCGTACTCGGCGCGGAGCTTGAGCCGCTCACTGCCCGACGCCTGCACCAGCGCGCCGTCCGAAAGCGCAAGGTAATAGTCTATCGTGCCCGTGATCGTGCCCTTGACACGCCCACGGGGGATGTTGCGGTCGCGCAGGCGCACCAGTTCAATCAGCGTGTCGTCCAGCCGAATATCGATCTCGGCGTTCGTGACCTGTTGCACATGCAAAGTCGGGCGCCCGCGCACCTCTTTGACGCCAATCACTTTCACGGTGGCGGGGTAGGTGTAGACCGTCGCCTGCTCGATGCTGAGCTTGCCCCCGCGCGTGTCCAGAAACGGCGTGGGGTAGCGAATCTGCCACTCGTCGCCCTCGCGAACCGCCCCAATTGGCAGGGGGTAAAACGGTCCGGGCACCACATCCAGCCCAATCCAGAGCAAGAAGACCCCCGCATCAGGCAGGAAATCCAGCCCCGGAAAGCTGGACTCTTTCTGCTCGCCCTCGTCCGATTCGCGCTTTTGAGCCTGTCGGAATTTGGAAGTGGTTTCGTCTTCCGCAGGGAAGCCGCCAGGGGTGATGCGAATCGTATCGGTAAAGGGCGGCGGCAGGTCTTTCTCGGCGAAGAAGTCCACCTCCTGCTTCACATAGCGGAACGAGTAGCGGATTCGCGCCTGCCCGTTCTCAAACACCTTGAGCACCTCGGTGTTGATTTCCAGCTGGGCGTCTACTGTGATGGGCAGGCTCTGCTCAAAGGTAGAGGAGCGCACATCGCCGCGCAGGCTGTAGACCACATTGAACTTCTGCTTGAGCCCCGGCTCGTAGAGGCGACGCACCACATAGCTGCGCACGCCCGCCTGCGACCAGAGCGGGATGAGAAGAAACACACACCCAAAACAGAGCCATCCAGATCGTATCCAGCGGTGCATAAGCCGTTCACCGAGATTAAAATTTCACAGGCAAGTCAACCTTTCCTGCCGTTTGAAGGCTACTCCACCCGAAAACTCGTGCCACCGAAGCGCACCACATCGCCGCGTCGGAGCGCATGGCGTGTGATGCGCATGTTGTTCACGAAAGTGCCGTTCGTGCTGCCCAGATCGTACAGCACCACCTCGCCACCCTCTATGGCAACCCGTGCGTGATGGCGGCTGACCGCAGGGTCAGGGATGATGAGGGTGTTATCCTGCTCGCGCCCGATGGTCAGCCCCGTTGGAGGAACGGTGATACGCTGTCCCGCAAGTGCGCCTTCCAGCCCCACCAGCGTCGGGGCGCCGCTTTGTGCAGTGGTTGCGGGCGAGGGGACGGGGGCAGCGACAGGCGTGCAAGCGCACGCACCCGTGATGGGGTCAGGGCGCAAACCGCAGTATGGACATGCGCCCGCGGGCACAGGGGGCGGTGGAGGTAAAGGCGAGCGCACCACATCCTTCGGGCGCGAGACCACCTCGCCCACACGCAACTGAAACACCATGCGGAAACTCCCTATCTGTATCTGGTCGCCGTCGTCCAGCGCAACGGGCGTCTGCACGGGTTGACCATTCACGCGCGTTTCGGCGTGGGGGACAAGCAGGTACGCGCCGCCTTGAATCTGAATCTCGGCATGGCGTGGGGCGACAGTCGGGTCGCCGCGCAGGGGCACATCCGCCAGCTCATCGCGCCCGATGATGGCGCCAGAGCGGTCAATCGGGTAGTCTTTGCCTTCGCGTGCGCCGTAGAGAACCCGCACCCACGCCTGACGCGCCACCAGCTCGATTAGCCCGATGAACAAGCCAATACCCGCGCCCAGCAGCACCAGCGCCACGGCTCGCGACGGCGCGCCCACCTCGCCCTCCGCGCGGAGCGCCAGTCCGAACACGGTGCCGACCGTGAACGCCAGAAAGTCAAACAGCGCGCCGCCCAGCGCGCCCCCAATCGCGCCGCCCAACAGTCCCTGATACATCCGCCGCGGCGAGCGCGCCACCACCCCCTCCGCCAGCCCGACCAGCGCGCCAAACGCGCTCCAGCCCAGAATGCGCCCCACAATCAGCCCCACCACAGGCAGGCTCTCCACAAGCACGGCATACAGAATTTGCCCGATAACGACCCCAATCGTCCCACCGAGCAGCCCCACCGCCGCGCCCAGCAGCGCGCCCCGAAGCATGTGCAGCGGCGTGCCCCACGCCAGCCCCGTCGCGAAGCCAATCATCCCACCAATTAGCCCGCCCGACACCGCGCCATACAGACTCAGCGCCGTCCAGTCCACCGAGCGGCGAATATCGTCCGAAGTGAACGGCTCCGTGACCAGCCACGCCAGAAAGCCCCCCAGCGCCCCGAACACCATCAGGTAGAGGACTTTGGAAAGCATCTATTCCACCTTGAAGGCGCAGGCTCCGAATTGCACCGTATCGCCAGGGCGCACTGGCGTCGGCGCACTGATGCGCACGCCGTTCACAAAGGTTCCGTTCGTGCTGCCCAGGTCTTCCACAAACACCGTGTCGCCCTGCTTGAGGAACTGGGCGTGGCGTCGGCTGACGGTGCTATCCTGATCCAGCACAATACCGTTGCCCACTTCGCGCCCCACCGTAATCAAATCCGCTTCGATGGAGAAGGAGACCCCCACATAGGCGCCCTGCGTGCCCACGATGCGGGTAGGGGTCCCTGTAGCAACAGGAGCCACAGTCGTCGTTGGGGGAACCCCTGCTGTCTCCAGCGGCGGCAGGTCGGGTTGAGGTGGAGCAGACGGCGTTGTGGCTGAGGCTGAAGCGGTCGCCGATGCCGTGTTAGCAGGCAGTTCCACCCCCAGTTTCTGCATCATTTCCGTGAGCGGCTGCTCTTTCTGTTTGGCGAGTTTCACCAGCAACACAATCACGGCGATTGCCAGCGCGCCTGCAATCACTGCCATAATCAGCGTGCCAATCAGGCTGGAGGGGGGCGCGGACTCCTGCTGGGTAGCCTCGCCCTTCGCAGGCTCTGGCAGGGTTGCCACCTCGCCCGTGAGGGTCATATCCAGCACAGGCACGGTCTGCTCGCGCTCGCGTTTGAGAGTCATCTCCTGCGTGGTACTCTGGTCGGTTCCGTATTGCACCCGCACGGAGACCTTGCCCAGCGGCACACGCTCAAACAGCACGATTCCTTCGGCGGTTGGCTCCAGCACCTGCGTGTGGGTTTTACCCTGCGCGTCGGTCAGCGTAATCAGCGCGCTGGCGACGGGCGCGGTCTCCTTGCGCACATTCACCTGCACCCGCGCGACATGGCTCCAGCGCTCGCTGGTGAAGCTCAGCTTCGGCTCTTTCTGTTCGGCGAGGTCAATCCGCGCGAGGTTGCCTGTCTTGGCGTCCAGCACCCAGAGTGTAGCGCTCTTTTCGGGCAGTTGCAGGGTGGGCTGCTTGTCGACGGTTTTCTGGGGGGCGTTCAGGGGCTTGCCCTGCGCGTCTTCGGTCCACCACCAGCGTTCGCCCTCTTCGGGGAACTCCAGCGTAAGCGTGCGCGTGGGGCTTTCGGCTTGCGGTTTTGGCGCGCCCGTTTCGCGCGGAGCCTGCGGGGCGGCGGGTTGCCCCATCCCCACTGCCCATGTCAGACTTGCCAGCGCCAGCCAACAGAGAATTCGCATCAGCAATTTAGATTGCACCACAGGCGCGAAGTTCCTGCCTTGCAGGGAGCGCTACTTCGGCTCGCGCCGCGCGGGCACGGAGGGCTTGAACATCTCCAGCATGCGATGCGTCACCAGAAAGCCGCCCACCACATTGATTGTGGCGAACACCAGCGCAATCGCGCCCAGCACCGCGCTCAAGGTCGTATGCTGGGAACCTGCCGAGAGTATCGCCCCGATAATCGTGATGCCCGAAATCGCGTTAGACCCCGACATCAGCGGTGTGTGAAGCGTGGGCGGCACTTTGGTGATGACCTCAAAGCCCACAAAGATTGCCAGCACAAACACCGTCAGCGCACCGATAAAGGTTTCCATCGCCCTATATATACCCCATCTGGCGCAGGGCGGTCAGCATTGCGTGGGCGTAGCGTCGCGAAGTGCCCGTGAGGTCGCGCACCTGTTGCACCTTATAGGGCGGCGTCAGGTTCTGGAGCTGGGCGTGCAGCTGGCGCAGGGCGTCGGTGGCGAAGTAGAGTCCTTCCGACTCTACAATCTCGCCGCGCTCGATGCCCCAGTTCAGCATGGCGCGGATGGCGTCGGGCGGTGCGCCCAGCGCCCGCGACGCCTCCTGCGGGTTGGGCGGAGCATACCCCGCCTGCCGATAAAAGTCCACCACACGCCGATAAAACGCTTCCCGACGCTGGGCACGAAGGGTAGCCATCATGCAAAATTAAACCCTTCACCGGCAGGAAAATTCACATCCCTCACGAACATCCAATCCCACTTGAGGAGGTTCCGTGATGCGAGTGGTGCTGTTACTGATAGCATGGATTGGGGTGATGATGGTGCTGGCGCAGGAGCCAGAGTCTTCGGGGCACACCCTCACCATCAAAGTCGTCAACGAGCAGAATCAGCCCGTGCCCAACGCCGCCGTGAGCGTCTACGAGCCATTCCCAGGCGGCGGACGCATGCGGATTTTCAAGGAAGAGTGGCAAAGAACGAACGCTGAGAAGCGATCTAGGAATTCCGCCTTGCAATTCGACGCACCAGCCACCGCACACACGCAATCACAATCCAACCCGCCTCCACCTCACATAACTGGTCATAACAACGACCCAACCGACGACACCCCAACAACCACGCAAAACTACGCTCCACCAACC
>FWWL01000672.1_pt1 | contig 87097 bp, 92 predicted proteins | sample 2228331 | NCBI WGS metagenome assembly FWWL01 (sample SAMEA103939775, study PRJEB20133) | metagenome | reverse complement strand
CTTACGCCCCCGCGAAGGAAAGCTCCGCCACCGCCACGGTGGGGCTCCCGAAGGCCGAACCCCAGAAGACCCAGTCCAGGTCGCTTCCCACGCCCTCTATCCCCTGGAGGAGTTCCAGGAGGTTCCCGGACACGGCGAAGTTCTCCACCGCGTACCGCACCTCCCCCTCCTCTACCCAAAGGCCCAAGGCCTGGAGGGAGAAGTCCAGGGAGACGGGGTTGGCCCCCGCGTGGAGGCCCATGAACTCGGTGATGAGGACCCCTTCGGTGAAGGCCAGGTTGCCCAGGGGCTCCAGGTACAGGTTGCTCGGGGCCACCCCCAGGACCCCCCGGTAGTTCCGGGCCCCGTGGCCGGTGTTCTCCTGGCCCAGGGCCTCTGCGGTCTCCCGGTTGTGGAGGAAGGTCTTGAAGACCCCCTTTTCCACCACCACCGTTCGTCTCGCGGGGGTGCCCTCGTCGTCAAAGGGGCGGCGGAGGAGGCCCCCTTCCAAAAGGGGGTCGTCCACCAGGGTCACAAGGGGGCTCGCGATCCGTTCCCCAAGCCGGCCAAGGAGGCGGCTTTTCCCCTCCAGGGCGTTTTTCCCGGAAAGGGCCTGGGCGAAGACCATGAGGAGGCTTCCCATGGCCTCGGGCTCCAGGTAGGCCCGGTAGCGCCCGGTCCTTAAGGGCTTGGCGTTGAGGAGCCTCGCCGTCTTCTCCCGGAACTCCAAAGCGGTGCGCCCGGGCTCCAGGGCGTGGAACTCCCGGCTCGGTTTAAAATCCCAGCCCTGCTTGACGCTCTCCCCCTCGGCCATGACGAAGCTGCCCATGAGGGCGGCAAACCCCGTGCGGTAGGCCCCTTCCAGACCCTTCGTGCTCGCCAGGAGAGCCTGGGCCTCCCGCTCCATGTACCCCCCCATGAGGACCGCCCGCACCCTCGGGTCTTCCCGGAGGGCCTTCTCCAGCTCCAGGGCCTTGGCCTTCTTGGCCTCGAGGGGGGCGGAAAGCCCCTCGCCCAGGAGGTCATGGCTTCCCAAGGGGCGCCCTTCCGGGAGGCTGCCCCTTTTCCCCGAAAGGAGGGCGTTCTCCCGGGCCTCCTCCAGGGCCCAGTCCAGGGCCCTGGGGGAGAGCTCCTCCGTGTAGGCGTAGCCCACCCGGCCCTCCGCCACCACCCTCAGGCCCACCCCCCGTTGCCGGGCCTCCTTGATCTCCTCCAAGGCCCCGTTCCTGGCCCTCAAGGAGAGCTCCCTCTCCTCCTGGAAGAGGAGCTCGGCCTCCACCCCAAGGGCCCTGGCCCGCTCTAAGAGGTACCGCTTGGCCTCTTCCCTGGTCATGCCCTTCCCCCCACCACGATCTCCGAGACCAGCACGTGGGGCTGGCCCACCTCCACGGGCACCGCCCCGGAGAGGCTTCCGCACATGCCGGGGGCGTTTTCCCAGTCGTCCGCCACCGCCACCACCTTTTTCAGGGTCTCGGGGCCCTTGCCCACCAGCATGGCCCCCCGCACGGGCTCCTCGATGCGCCCCTTGCGGATGATGTACCCCTCCTGCACCGCGAAGTTGTACTCCCCGCTCCCCGGCTTCACCTGCCCGCCCCCCATCTCCTTGGCGTAGAGGCCGAACTCAATGCCCTCAAAGAGCTCCTCGGGCTTCTTGTCCCCGGGGGCGATGAAGGTGTTGCGCATCCTCGAGGTGGGGGCGAAGGTGTAGTCCTGCCGCCTGCCCGAGCCCGAGAGGGGGTAGCCCGTGAGGAGGTGGCCCAGCCGGTCCACCATGTAGGCCTTGAGGATGCCCCCTTCTATGAGCACGGTGCGCTCCGTGGGCCGGCCCTCGTCGTCTATCTCCGTGGAGCCCCAGGCGTGGGGCAGGGTGCCGTCGTCGATGTAGGTGACCGCGGGGCTGGCGATGGCCTCCCCCAGCTTGTCCGCAAGGACGCTCGCCTTCTTGGCCACGCTGGTGGTCTCCAGGAGGTGGCCCACCGCCTCGTGGAAGAGCACCCCGCCAAACCCAGGGCCCACCACCACCGGGAAGGTGCCCGCGGGGGCGGGGCGGGCCTTTAGGTTGGTGAGGGCCTGCCTGGCCGCCTTTTCCCCCACGGCCTTAGGGGGGTAAAGCTCAAAGAGCTCCAGGCCCACGCTCTTCCCGGGGCCGGCGTAGCCGGTCTGGACCTCGCCCCCGTCCTCGGCCACCGCCAGGACGAAAAGCCGGGTGCGGACCCGCTTTTCCTCCGCCCACACCCCTTCCGTGTTGGCGATGAGGACCTCCTGCTCCCACTCCAGGAGGCTAGATTCCACCTGGCGGATCTCGGGGGCGATTTTGGCCCCGGCCTCGGCCTCCAAGAGCCTTTCCAGGCGGTAGCGCTTGTCCTTTTGGGAAAGGGGCACCTTGGGGGCGTGGAGGCCCTTAGGGGCCTCTTTGCGGAAGTCCAGCCCCCCCCTTCCCCCCTCGTCCACCCGCCCCAGGGCCCCCTTGGCCCTTAGGAGGGTTTCCAGGGCTTCCATAAGGCCTTCTTTGCTCAGGTCGTTGGTGTAGGCGTAGACCACTTCGTGCCCGAAGAAGAGCCTTATCCCCGCCCCGTAGTCCAAGCCGCTCAGGGCCTCCTCCAGCCTCCCCGAAAGGACCTTCATCCGCCGCCTTAAGGAGCACTCGGCGTAGACCTCGGCGAAGTCGGCCCCGCCGGAAAGCGCCCGCTTTAAGACGGCCTCCACCGCCTCCGGTTCTAGCATGCCCCCACTCTACCCGGCGCTGACCCGCGGGTCAATAAGCCCCAGCACCGCCTCCTCCAGGGCGAGCCAGGGGTCTTTCCCCCCTTTGGCCCTCTCCTCCGCGGCCATGAGGAGGTCCAGGGCCCTTTTGAGCTCCTCCAGCCCCAGCCCCTTCGCCCGCTCCAGGGCCTTCCTGGCCGCGAAGGGGTGGGCCTCGAGGCGGGCGAGGTCCTCCTCCTTTGGCCTTGGGTTCTCCTTGAGGAGCATCCAGGCCCGGGCCAGGAGGGCGTACTGCCAGGAAAGGGCCCCGAGGACCCTTAAGGGCTCCTCCCCCTCCTCCCTTAGGGCCCTCAGGCGGCGGAAGGCCTCCTTGGCGTTCCCCTCCAGGACCGCCCCCACCAGCTGGAACCCGGTCACGGGGGGCCTTAGGGCCACCACCCGTTCCACCTTCTCCAGGGTGAGGGGGGGCTCCAGCAGGGCGAGCTTCTCCAGCTCCCTTTCCAGGGCCTCCAGGTCGGGCTCGAGGCCCGCCAGGTGCTGGGCCACCCCCGCGGGGAGGCGGAAACCCAGGCGCTTGGCCCGGTGTTCCAGGTGGCGCACCAGGTCCTTCCCCTTGGGGGTGGGGAAGTCCCGCCGCTCCCGGGCCCGGTAGAAGGCGGCCCGGGCGGGGGTGGGCTTGGGGTCCAGGAGGAGGACCGGGACCTCCTCCGGAACCCCCTCCAGAAGGGGTTTCAGGGCCTTCCACTCCGCCTCCCCCACCTCCCTCAGGTCCAGCATGGCCCCAGCCCCCCCGAAAAGCCCCGGGCTCAGGGCCTGGGCCAGGGCCTCCGGGGTGGGTTCGGTGAAGCGGGTAAGGCCCCGGAGCCGGGCCTCCTCCAAAAGGGCCTCCCGGGCCAGGAAGGGGTCGCCGGTGAAGGCCACGACCATGCCTTTAGCCTAGAGGGTTCCGAGTGCCACCGCGGTGAGAAGGCCCCGGTAGGCCTGTGGCAAAGCAGGCCATGGGCTTCCCCTCTGGGGCCCCCGCCGAAGCGAAAGCTTCGGCGGGGTACTCAGAAGGCGTTCTCCCCCGTGGCCTCCCGGCCCAGGACCAGGGTGTGCACGTCGTGGGTGCCCTCGTAGGTGTAGACCGTTTCCAGGTTCAGGAGGTGGCGGATGGCGTGGTACTCCAGGGTGATGCCGCTCCCCCCCAAGAGCTCCCGGGCGAGGCGGGCCCCTTGGAGGGCCTTCCAGGTGTTCTGCCGCTTGGCCAGGGAGACCTGCACCGGGCTGAGCTTCCCCTCGTCCTTAAGCCGGGCAAGCCGCCAGGCCAGGAGGAGCCCCTCCGTGTGCCAGGCGAGCATCTCCGCAAGCTTCTCCTGCACCAGCTGCTTCCGGGCCAAAGGCTCGCCGAAGCTAAACCGTTCCTTCACGAAGGCCCTCGCCTCCTCGTAGACCGCCTCTAGGGCCCCCAAAACCCCCCAGGCGATGCCGAAGCGGGCCTGGGTGAGGCAGGAAAGGGGCGCTTTTAGCCCTTCCGCCTTGGGGAGGCGCAGGTGCTCCGGCACGCGCACGTCCTCCAAGATGAGCTCGCTCGTGGCCGAGGCCCTCAGGCTCATCTTCCGCTTCACCTCCACCGCCTTGAAGCCCGGGGTGTCCGTGGGGACGATGAAGCCCCGCACCACCCCTTCCTCGTCCTTGGCCCAAAGGATGGCGATCTGGGCCAGGTGGCCGTTGGTGATCCACATCTTGGTGCCGTTTAGGACCCAGGTGTCCCCCTCCCTTCGGGCCCGGGTCTTCATGTTCCCGTAGGGGTCCGAGCCCCCGTCGGGCTCGGTGAGGCCGAAGCACCCCACCATCTCCCCCCGGGCAAGCTTCGGGAGGAACTCCCGTTTTTGCTCCTCGCTCCCGAAGGCGAAGATGGGGTACATGACCAGGGAGCTCTGCACGCTGACAAAGCTCCTAAGCCCCGAGTCCACCCGCTCCAGTTCGTAGGCGATGAGGCCGTAGGCGGCGCTACTCACCCCTGCCCCCCCGTACTCCGGGGGCAGGGTGGGGCCTAGGAAGCCGAGCTCGGCGAAGCGGGGGATGAGGTGGGTGGGGAAGGTCCCCGCCTCCCACCAGTCGCGGATATGGGGCAGGGCCTCGGCCTCCAGAAAGCGCCGGGCGGCCTGGCGGATGGCCCTTTCCTCCGGGGTTAGGAGATCCTCCACTCTGTAAAGGTCCAGCATGGCGTGCCTCCGCCCTTAGCCTAAGGGCCTTTGGGGGGTGCGTCTATAGTTCCTTCACCCAGACCTCGTGGATCACCGGCCGGCCCCGGTAGGGGGCCCAGAAGGGGCTCGCCCGCTTGGCCCAAAGCCGGAAGCCCAGGGCCCGGTAAAGCCCCCGGGCGGCCCGGTTGGCCCGGGTGGTGGAAAGCTGCACCCCCCGCACCCCCTTGGCCTGTAGGCAGTTCAAAAAAGCTTCCAGAAGGGCTTTTCCCAGGCCCTTTCCTTGCGCCTTGGGGTCCACCCCGATGTGCAGGTGGGCGGGGAAGCGCTTCCCGGGGGCGTGGGGCCCAGGGAAGAGGAGGAGCCTCAGGAGGTAGCGGAGGTGGGGCCAGGGGGGGCCGTAGCGGAAGAGGAGGAGCTTAAGGAGGATAAGGGGCAGCCGGGGGAGGAGGTAAAGGAGGAGGGGGAGGCGGCCGCAGGCCCCGAGCACATACCCCACCACCTCCCCGTCCACCTCCGCCACCAGGCTGCAGCACCCCCGGTGGAGGTAAGGGGCCACGAAGAGCTCCCCCCAAAGGGCCTGGCTGGGGAAGACCTCGAGGCCCGGACCCCCCAGGAGGAGGGTGGCGTGGGCGATGCGGGCGATGGCCGGGAGGTCCTCCCTTCGGGCGGGGCGGAGGCAGGCCATCCTGCCCCTACAATAGCCCTTGTGCGCCGGCTGGCCCCCTGGCAGTGGCTTCTCCTCCTCCTGGCCCTTTCGGTGGCCCTGGTGGAGGGCTTCCGGCTCTGGCTGGGCCTGGTTTGGGCGGAGCGGGTGGCCCTTCTCCTCCTGGCCCTCACCCTTTGGGCCTTCATCAACGGCCGCTTCGTCTTCGCCTACTACCACGCCCTCCTCACCTCCTGGCGCACCCAGGACCTGCCCCTCTGGCCGGAGCCCAAGGGGGAGCACCTCCTCCTCCTCGCCCCCCACCCCGACGACGAGGTCCTGGCCGCGGCCGGCCTCATCCAGAGGACCCTCCAGGCGGGGGGCCGGGTGAGCGTGGTCTACCTCACCTCGGGGGACGCCTTTGACCTGGCCGCGGGGGGGCCCCTGCCCTCCAAGGCGGCCATGCGCCGCCTGGCCCTAAGGCGCATGGTGGAGGCCCGGCGGGGGATGGAGGCCCTGGGGGTGGGGCGGGAGAGCCTTTACTTTTTGGGCTTCCCCGACCAGGGGCTTTTCCCCCTCTTCACCACCCACTACTACCTCCCCTACGAGAGCCCCTACACGGGCCTAAGGGCCGTGGCCTACCCGGGGTGCTACCGGGTGGGCCTCCCCTACACGGGGAAGGCCCTGGAGGAGACCCTTTTGGCCCTTTTCCGGGCCCTTAGGCCGAGCCGGATCCTCCTCCCAAGCCCCCTGGACGCCCACCGGGACCACCAGGCCACGGCCTACTTCGGCATGCAGGCCGCGGCGGCCTTGGGCCTCGAGGACCGCCTTCTTTACTACCTCATCCACGGGGGGTACCAGTACCCCCTGCCCAAGGGCCTGCACCCCCGCCTGCCCCTCTACCCCCCGCCTAGGGGCCGGGGGCTTCCCTGGCACCGGTTTCCCCTTACGCCCGAGGAGGTGGCCTTGAAGGAGAAGGCCATCCGCGCCCACCGGAGCCAGGTGCGGCTTCTCGGGCGGTTCCTCCTGGCCTTTGTGCGGCGGAACGAGCTCTTTAGCCCCCTCCCCATCCCCGCCCGGCTACCCCCGGAGGAGGAGGGGTGGGCCGTCCTCGAGGGGGGGGAGGTCTTCTAGGCTCTCCAGGCCGAAGACCTCCAGGAAGCGCTCCGTGGTGCCGTAGAGCTTGGGGCGGCCGGGGGCTTCCTTCTCCCCCACCACCCGGATGAGCCCCCGTTCCAAAAGGCCCTCCAGAAGCCCTTCCACGCTCTTCCCCCGCATGGCCTCCAGCTCCGCCCGGGTCACGGGCTGGTGGTAGGCCACCAGGGCCAGGACCTCTAAAGCGGCCTTGGAGAGCCTGGGCGGGGTGGGCTTGAGCACCCGCTCCACCGCGGGGAGGGCCCGCTCGTGCACGATGAGGCGCCACCCCCCCGCCACCCGCTCCAGGCCCACCCCCAGGTGGCCCTCCGCCAGGTCGGCTTCCAAGGCCTTAAGGGCCCTTAAGAGGGCCTCCTCGGAGTAGCCCAGGGCCCGTAGCTCCTTCAGGGCCACGGGCCGGCCCGCGGCGAAGAGGACGGCCAGGATCTGGGCCTTGAGGCTCAAGGGTTCCATTGGAGGTAGGGGAGGAGGGCTTCTTTAGGGATGGCCCCTTCCCTAAGCACCTCCCCCGTGCGCAGGTCCACCACGCTGGAGGCCAGGCCCAGGGCCTCCCCTGGGAAGACGTAGTCCACGGGGAAGGCCCGGGCCTCCTCCTCCGAGCGCACGGGGGGCTCGCCGCTCCGGTTTAGGCTGGTGGCCGCCGCGTACCCCCCCACCCGGCGGAGGAGCTCCCGCAGGAGGTCGTGGGCGGGCATCCTGAGGCCCACGGAGCCGTCCTGGCTGATCCAGGGGGGGATGTTCCGCCCGGGGACCACCACGGTGAGCCCCCCGGGCCAGAAGGCCTCCACGAGCCTCAGGAAGCGCGCTTCCAGGGGGCCGAGCTCCGCCAGGCCTAGGGCGCTTTCCAGGTCCGCCACCAGGACCTGGAGGGGCTTCCTCTCCTCCCGCCCTTTGAGGGCGTAGATCCTCCGGCAGGCGGCCTCGTCCTCCATCCGGGCCAGGACCCCCCAGACGGTGTCCGTGGGAAAGGCCACCAGGCCCCCTTCCTTCAAGGTTTTCGCCGCCTCCTCCAGGGCCTTGGCGTATACTTCTACCATGCCGGTCTACCAGTATAAGGCCCGCGACCGTCAGGGCCGCTTGGTGGAGGCCACCATTGAGGCCGAGGACCTGCGCACCGCGGCCCGCCTCCTCCGGGACCGGGGGCTTTTCGTGGCGGAGATCAAGGAGCCGGGGCGGGGCCTCCGGGCGGAGGTGCGGATCCCCGCCCTGGAGCGGGGGCCTGGGCTAAAAGACCTCGCCATCTTCTCCCGCCAGCTCGCCACCATGCTCTCCGCGGGGCTCACCCTCCTCCAGTCCCTTTCCATCCTGGAGCGGCAGACGGAGAACAAGAAGTTCCGGGAGATCATCAAAAAGGTCCGCACGGACGTGGAAGGGGGTAGCGCCCTCTCCGAGGCCCTTTCCAAGCACAAGCTCTTCTCCCGGCTTTACGTGAACCTGGTGCGGGCGGGGGAGACCTCGGGGGGGATGGACGTCATCCTGGACCGCCTGGCCACCTTCTTGGAGAAGGAGCTGGAGCTTCGGGGGAAGATCCGGAGCGCCATGACCTACCCCACCATCGTCTTCGTCTTCGCGGTGGGCGTGGCCTACTTCCTCCTCACGGGGATCGTGCCCCAGTTCGCCCAGATCCTCACCGACCTGGGCTCGGAGCTCCCCCTCCTCACCCGCTTCCTCATCGCCCTCTCTAACCTCCTCCGGGTGGCCACCCTGCCCCTCCTCCTCCTCCTGGTGGTCCTCTACTTCGTCTACCGCTCCTACTACCGCACCCCCCAGGGAAGGCGGGTGATCGACCGCATCAAGCTCCGGATGCCCGTCTTCGGCAACCTGAACCGCAAGACGGCCATCGCCCGCTTCGCCCGCACTCTGGCCCTCCTCCTCCAGAGCGGGGTGAACATCCTGGAGTCCTTGGACATCACCAAGGGCACCGCGGGGAACGCCATCGTGGAGGACCTGGTGGAGACCGCCAAAAACAAGGTCCAACAGGGGGAGCCCCTGAACCTCACCCTGGCCCAGAACCCCCTGGTCTTCCCCCCCATGGTGAGCTCCATGGTGGCCATCGGCGAGGAGACGGGGGCTTTGGACACCCTCCTTTCCAAGATCGCCGACTTCTACGAGCGGGAGGTGGACGAGGCGGTGGCCAGCCTCACCGCGGCCATCGAGCCCCTCATGATCATCTTCCTGGGCGTCATCGTGGGCATGATCGTGGCGGGGATGTTCCTGCCCCTCTTCAAGATCATCGGGACCCTCTCCGTGCAATAAGGGCCTCCGCCACCTCTGGGGGAACCGGCATCACGGAAAGCCGGTTCCCCCGTTTCACCAGGGGGTGGTCTTTGGGAAAAAGGGCCTTCAGCGCCTCCAGGGGGATGAGGGGCCAGGCCTCGAGGAACTCCACCTCCACCGTGAACCAGCGGGGCCTTTCCGGGGTGGCCTTGGGGTCAAAGTAGGGGCTTTGGGGGTCAAACTGCGTGGGGTCGGGGAGTAGGGTGCGCACCACCCGGCAGAGCCCGGCGATCCCGGGGGGGACGCTGCGGGAGTGGTAGAAGAAGCAGAGGTCCCCTTCTTGCATCTGCGTCAGGTAGTTCCGGGCCTGGTAGTTCCGCACCCCGTCCCAAAGGGCCCGCCCTTCCCGCTTGAGGTCCTCAATGCTGTACACCTCCGGCTCGGACTTTAAAAGCCAGTAGGCCATGCCCTGGAGTCTAAAGGCCGCTTTAGCCCGGGCCAAGTCCCCTTAAGGTCCTTCCCCCTACCCTTAGGGTATGCGCGCCCTGGCCCTCCTTGCCCTTTTCCTTTCCGCCTGCACCCTCACCCTGGAGATCGCCCCCGGCCCCGTCTTTGGCCTTTCCACCCAGGCCACCTACTGCCAGGACCGCCCCACCCGGCTGGACTACCGCCTCTTCCTGGAGGGGCGGGTGGACCGCCTGGAGTTCTTCTGGGTGCCGGAAGGGGTCCACCCCTCTCGAGCCCGGCCGGAGGAGACCTGGGCCCTTACCGGGCCTTTTTGGGGTCCCGAGGTGGCGGGCTACCTCGAGGTGGCCCCCACGGGGGAGATCTGGGCCGTTTACCTTGTTCCCCAGGGCATCCGGGTGGACCCCCTCCCCACAAGGCGCCTTTGGGCGCGGGGGGCGGTGGATGGGGTTTTAGGGCCCTACGTGCGGGCCCAGGACCCGGTGCGGCCTGAGGCCTCTCCCTCCTGCGACCCCGGCTGGTAGCCTAGGGGCATGGGGGTTCGGGAGGAGCTAAGGCGGCGTTTCGGCCCCCGGGCCCTTCTGGCCCGGGCGGAGAAGGAGGTCTACCGCTACGACGCCATCCTGGTGGGGGAAAGCCCCCTGGCGGTGGTCCTGCCGGAGACGCGGGAGGAGGTCCAGGCCCTGGTGCGCTTGGCCCGCCGCTATGGCCTCCCCCTGGTGCCTCGGGGAGCGGGAAGCGGCCTCTCCGGGGGGGCGGTGCCGGAGGAGGGGGCCATCGTGGTGGCCTTCACCCGCATGACCCGCCTGGAGCTCTTCCCCGAGGCCCGCACGGCCTGGGCCGAGCCCGGGGTGACCACGGCCCGCCTTTCCGAGGCCGCCCGGCCCTTTGGCCTCTTCTACCCCCCAGACCCCGCCTCCTACCGCACCAGCACCCTGGGGGGGAACCTGGGGGAGAACGCCGGGGGGCCCCTTTGCTTCAAGTACGGGGTCACGGGGGATTACGTCCTGGAGGTGGAGTTCGTGGACGCGGAAGGGGAGGTGCACCGCCTGGACCGCAGGGCCTACGACCTCCCGGGCCTCCTCATCGGCTCCGAGGGCACCTTGGGCCTCCTTACCGGGGCCAGGCTCCGCCTCCTCCCCCTCCCCCCCCACCGGGCCACCCTCATGGCCGCCTTTCCCGGCGTGGAGCCCCTGGCGGAGGCCGTTTCCCAGGCCATCGCCTTGGGGGCGGTGCCGGCCCGCATGGAGTTCATGGACCCCGCCTGTGTGAACGCGGTGGAGGACTACCTGGGCATGGGCCTCCCCCGGGGGGAGGCCCTCCTCCTGGTGGAGACGGACGGGGAGGAGTGGGAGGAGGTGGAGGCGGAGCTTGCCCTTTTGCAGGAAACCGCCCTCCGTTTCGGGGCCCGGGTGCGGCGGGCAAAAGACGGGGCGGAGGCGGAGGCCCTCTGGCGGGCCCGGCGGGCGGTGAGCCCGGCCTTAGGCCGCATCCGCCCCAAGCGGGTGAACGAGGACATCGCCGTGCCCCGCTCCGCCCTCCCTAAGGTGGTGGCGGAGATCGCCGAGCTGGGCCGGGCCTTTGGCCTCATTGTGGTCCAGTTCGGCCACATCGGGGACGGGAACCTGCACCCCAACATCCTCTTTGACCCAAAAAGGGAGAGCGAGGAGAGGGTTTGGGAGCTAGCCCACGAGATCGCCCGGGTGGCCCTAAAGCACGGGGGCGTGCTTTCCGGGGAGCACGGCATCGGCCTCATGAAGCGGGCCTTCCTGGCCGAGGCCCTGGACGGGGAGACCCTTAAGGCCCTCCGGGCGGTCAAAGGGGCTTTGGACCCCCACGGGCTTTTCAACCCCGGGAAGGTGCTCCCCCCCTAGGGCCCGGGTCATTTTTCACGGCGTTTTCTTAGGTGTGGTGGAAGATGGGCCCATGGACTGGGGGCGCGTGCTCTACGCCGTGGCCTGGGTGGGCCTGCCCATGGGGATAGGGGTCCAGCTCCTCCACAACCCTCCCAAGGACCCCCGCCTGTACCTGGCCTACCCCCTCTTCGGCCTCCTCTTCGCCTGGGCCCTCCTCCAGGGACCGAGGAAAGCCCCAAAACTCCTCACCCATGCCCTGGGGGCCTACCTCCTTTTTGAGGCCTGGCGGGCGGGGAGGGAGTACTTCGTGGTGGGCTTCTGGAGCCCCGCCCTCTACCTCCTGGCGGCCTTCGCCTACCCCCTCCCCTATGCCCTTGCCGCAGGTGCCTTCTGGGGTGGGCTCCTGGTTCTCCTGCCCCTCCTTCTGGGCCAGGGGGGCTTCCCCTTCCCCCACTACGCCCTGGCCCAGCCGGTGCTCCTGGCCCTGAGCCTCCTCCTTGCCCGCTTCCGGGAGTACTACGGCCAGGTGCGCTTCTGGCGGGAGCAGGCCCTCACCTGCCCCCTTACGGGCCTCCCCAACCGCCGCGCCTTGGAGATGGCCCTGGAGCGGGAGGCGGCCCGGGTGGAGCGGGGGGAGAGGCCCTTCAGCCTGGTCCTCATGGACTTGGACGACTTCAAGAAGTTCAACGACGAGCGGGGCCATCCGGAGGGGGACCGCCTTTTGAAGGAGGTGGCCCGCTACCTGAAAGAGCACGTGCGCCAGGGGGACCTGGTGGGCCGCTGGGGTGGGGAGGAGTTCGCCCTCCTCCTCCCCGCCACGGACCCCCTCCAGGCCGAGCGCCTTTCGGAGCGCTTGCGGGAGGGGCTTAAGGCCTTGGGGGTGAGCGCCAGCTTCGGGGTGGCGGGCTACCGGGGGGACCTCGAGGAGCTCTACCGCCGGGCGGACGAGGCCCTGTACCGGGCCAAAGAAAAGGGCAAGGACCGGGTGATGCGCGTCACCCGGGAGGGTTAAGGCAGCCGGTAGCCTGCCTTCTGGAGGACCCGCCGGGCCGCTTCCTTCTCCTCCCGGGTGGCGAAGCCGAGCCTCAAGGCCCCCGCCGCCTCGCGGATGGTGAGGACCTCGATGTCCTTGATGTTGACCCCCGCTTCCCCCAAGGCGGTGGCGATGCGGGCGATCTCCCCGGGGCGGTCGGGCACCTGGACCACCAGGTCGTGCATCTCCGGGAGGAGGCTTCGGCGGACGATGGGGAGGCTGTCCCGGGTGCGCTTGGCCGCCTCCGCCGCCTTCAGGAGCTCTTCTGGTTCGTCCAGAAGCCCTTCCAGCTCTAGAAGGACCGCCCTCAGCTCCTCTATGGCCCCTTTCAGGGCCTCCCTGTTCTCCACCACCATGTCCCGGCTCATCCTGGGGCTCCCCGAGGCCACCCGGGTGAGGTCCCGGAACCCCCCCGCGGCCAGGAACATGAGGAGGTCCCGGTGGGGGTGGCCGGCCACCAGGCGGTTTAAGGCCACGGCCAGGAGGTAGGGGAGGTGGGAGACCCGGGCCACCAACTCGTCGTGGAGGAGGGGGGGCATCTCCAGGGGGTAGGCCCCCAGGGCCTCCACCAGCCCCCTGATCCCCTCCTTGGCCTTGGGGCTCGTCCTTTCCGTGGGGGTGAGGACCCAGACCGCGTTCTGGAGGAGGCCGGCATGGGCGTTTTCCACCCCGGCCCGCTCGCTCCCCGCCATGGGGTGCCCCCCCAGGAAGTGGGGGAGGAGGCCCTCCAGCGTCCCCACCACCTTCCCCTTCACGCTCCCCACGTCCGTCCAGAGGCTTTCCGGGTGGGCGAAGGGGGCGATGGCCCCCCCGAGCCCCGCCAACGCCCCCACGGGGGCGGCCAGGACCCCGAGCTCCAGCTCCCCCACCCAGGGCCCCACCTCCGGGTGCACCCGGTCCGCCGCCCCCAGGAAGAGGGCCTTTTCCAGGGCCTTTGGGTCCCGGTCGTAGGCGTGGACCTCCTCGGCCAGGAAGCGCTCCTTAAGCCCCAGGGCCACGCTGCCCCCGAGGAGGCCCATCCCGAAGATGCCCGCCTTGCGGAAGAGGGGCTTCATCCCAGCACGGGGCGGGAAAGGGTCTTGCCCAGGGCCTGGCTCAGGCGGCGCACCTTCTCCATGAGCTCGGCGAACTCGTGCTCGTGGAGCTGTTGCGCGGCGTCGGAAAGGGCCCGTTCCGGCTCGGGGTGGGTTTCCACGATGAGCCCGTCCGCCCCCGCGGCGAGCCCCGCCAGGGCCAAGGGCGTGACCCACTCCCGCTTCCCCGCAGGGTGGGAGGGGTCAACCCAGACGGGGAGGTGGGTCCAGCTCTTGAGGACGGGCACCGCGGAGACGTCCAGGGTGAAGCGGGTGGCCCGCTCAAAGGTGCGGATGCCCCGCTCCACCAGGATCACCTGCATGTTGCCCCGGCCCAGGATGTACTCCGCGCTCATGAGAAGCTCCTCCAGGGTCATGCTCATGCCCCGCTTGAGGAGCACGGGCTTTCTGGCCTCCCCCACCGCCTGCAGGAGGGCAAAGTTCTGGGCGTTCCTGGCCCCGATCTGGAAGGCGTCCGCGTACTCCGCCACCAGCTCCACCTGTTCTGGGGAGAGGACCTCGGTGACCACGGGGAGGCCCGTTTCCTTTCTGGCCTCGGCCAGGATCTTAAGCCCCTCCACCCCCAGGCCCTGGAAGGCGTAGGGGCTGGTGCGGGGCTTGAAGGCGCCCCCCCGGAGCATGTGGGCCCCGTGGGCCTTCACGTAGTGGGCCGCGGTGAGGGTCTGCTCCCGGCTTTCCACCCCGCAGGGCCCCGCGGCCACCATCACGTGCCCGCCCCCCGTCTTCCCCGTGGGGAACTCCAGCACCGTGGGGAAGGGCTGGACATCGGTGCTGGCCAGCTTCCAGGGCTTGGAGATGGGGATGACCTCGGCCACGCCGGGCAGGGCCCGGAAGTGCTCCATGAGCTCCGGGGTGGGCCCCCGGCCGATGGCCCCCACCAGCGTGGTTTCCACCCCTTGGGAGACGTGGGGCCGGTAGCCCACCTTCTCAATCTCCCGGATCACGTCCTGAAGCTCCTTTTCCGTGTGGTCCTTGCGCATCACGATCAGCATGCCGCCCTCCTCTAAAGCGCGGGGCGCCCCCGGTTGGGGGCGCCCTTCCTTGCGGTGAAACCCTATGCGGGCCGCAGGGCGCCCCCGCCGGGACGATAAAAGCCGAAGGGGCGCCCTAGGGTCCGCATATTGCCCCCAAGTTTAGGGGACGCCCCCTCCTTCCGTCAAGACCTCCACCCGCGCCCCCGTGGGGTCCCGCAGGCGCCCCGGGGCCACCCCCCTGGGCGCCAGGAGGGTATAGGAGAGAAGGCCCGTGGCCCCGGGCGGCGCCTTCCGCTGCCCGGCCCAGGTGTTGGCCCCCATGTGGTGGTGGTAGCCGTCCCAGGCGAAGAAGAGGGCCCCGGGGTAGGTGCGTAGGGTCACGGCCATGCCGAGCCTGCCCGCAAAGAAGGCCTCCGCCTCCTCCAGGCGTTCCACGTGCAGGTGGAGGTGGCCAAGGCGGGTCTCGGGCGGAAGGGGGGCGTCTGAAGGGTTTTCCCCAAGGAGCCCCTCCAGGTCCAAAGGCGCGGTGAACATCAGGGGGCCCTTGGGCCAGGCCCCTTCCGGCCGGTCCCGGTAGAGCTCGAGGCCACCCCCCTCGGGGTCGCGGAAGTAGAGGGCCTCGGAGACCCCGTGGTCCGCGGCCCCCTCAAAGTGGGCCCCCGCTTCCAAAAGCCTCCGGAAGACCCCCGCCAGGGCCTTCCGGTGGGGCAGGAGGAGGGCCACGTGGTAAAGGCCCACGCTGGGGTAGGGCCTTAGGGGGGCTTGGGGGTCGTGGAGGAGGAAGAGGCTAAAGGCCCTGCCTTCGGGGAAGAGGCGGTGGCGGGGCGGGTCCGCCTCGTGCTTTAGGCCCAGGAGATCCCGGTAGAAGGCGAGCATGGGCTCCAGGGCCCGCACCCTTAGGGTGAGGCTCTGGAGCCTTAGGGGGAAGCCCACGGCTTAGCGCGAAACCGCCTCCTGGGCCTTCACCGCCTCCGTGTCCACGCTGAAGCGGACCTCCTCCCCCACGAGAAGCCCCCCCATCTCCAGGGGCACGTTCCAGGTGAGGCCGAAGTCCTTACGGTTCAGCTTCCCTTCAAAGTGGGCGGCCATGCGCTCGTTTCCCCAGGGGTCCTTGGCGGGGCCATAGGTTTCCACCTCAAAGCCGAGGGGCCGGGTCACCCCGCGGAGGGTGAGGTGCCCCTCCACCCGGTAGCGCCCCTCCCCCAAAGGGGTGATCCTCTCGCTCTGGAAGACGATCTCCGGGTGGGTCTCCGCGTCCAGGAAGTCGGGGGAGCGGAGGTGGTTGTCCCGGTCGGCCACCCCGGTGTGGATGCTCCGGGCGTCTAGGCGGGCCTCCACCCGGATGGGCCTGCCCGTCTCGTCCGTTTCCACGTGGCCCTCCTTGAGGCTCAGGGTGCCCTTTACCGTGGCGATCATCATATGGCGCACCGCGAACTCCACGCTGGTGTGGGTGGGGTCCAGGTTCCACCGCATAGGCTCTCCTTTCTGGCCCTAGGGCCAGTTGCTACATTAAGCCAAGCGCTTTTAAAAGTCAAGCGCTATAAAAAGAAGGCCGGAAGGGAAGCCCCAGGGCCTCAGCAAAGGCCTTAAGCCCCAGGCGGTCGGGCTCTTCCAGGTGGTAGCGGAAGTTCCAGAGGTAGTGCTCCAGAAGGGCGGGGTGCACCCCTAAGCGCTCCGCTTCCCCCCGGGCCACCTCTCCCAGCTGGGCCAGGCCCTTCCGCCGGGCCCGCCTCAGGGCCTGGACCACCGCCTTGGGGGGCGGGTCCTCGAGGCGGTAGGCCCAGACGGCGAAGACGAAGGGGAGGCGGGTGCGGCGGAACCAGGCCATGGCGAGGTCCGTCACCCTAAGCGCCCCGAAGGCGCTGGGGAGGGCGTGGGGGGTTTCGGGCAGAGCCTTCAGGAGCCCCGCGTAGGCCCTAATGGCCCGGTCCCCGATGAGGAGGACCCCGTCGTAGGCCTCCAGGAGTTCCAGCCCCCCTTCCTCCCGCCGGTACTCGGGCCTTCCTCCCGCCTCCTTCAGAAGGAGCTTCAGAAGGGCCACGCTGGTGGCGCTTTCCGCGGTGAGGGCCACGCGGTGGAGCTCCGAGAGGGGCTTTTTATGGAATAGATTCACTGAATACACGGGCCCCAGCACCGCCACGGAGAAGTCGGGGAGGAGGCCTAAGGCCTCCTGGTGGGTGAGGTAAAAGAAGCTGGAGGCCAAGGAGAGCCCGATCTCCCCTTCCAGGAGGAGCCGGTTCAGGGCGGTGGGAGGGGCGTGGACCACCTCGAGGCCCTCCCCTTCCAGAAAGCGCACCAAGGGGGCCACGTTGGCGTAGGGGGGGAAGCCCAGGCGGTAGCTCATGCCTCCACGGCGTCCCAGACCCGGACCTCCCGGTAGAGGGCGTCCCGCTCCACGGGGATGCGGCCCGCCCGCAGGATGATGCGGGCCAGCGCCTCCTTGGTGAGGCCCTTAGGGGTGGGGCTTCCCGCCATGTGGACGATCCGTTCCTCAATGAGGGTGCCGTCGATGTCCGTCACCCCCCAGTCCAGGGACACCTGGGCCAGCTCGGGGGTCAGGGTGGCCCAGTAGCCCTTGATGTGGGGGAAGTTGTCCAGGTAGATGCGGGCCACGGCGAGGTTTTTCAGGTCGTCCACCCCGGTGGTGAACCCCTTCTTCCCCAGCTCCTTGGCCAGCGGGTTCCCGTCGGGCTGGAAGGCCAGGGGGATGAAGCTCATGAACCCGCCGGTCTCGTCCTGGAGCCGCCTTAAGCGCTCCATGTGATCCAGGCGCTCCTCCAGGGTTTCTATATGCCCGTAGAGCATGGTGGCGTTGGTGGGGAGGCCCAGGGCGTGGGCCGTGCGGTGCACCTCCAGCCACCCCTCCGCGCTCACCTTGGCCCGGGCTATGCGCTTCCGCACCCGCTCGGCGAAGATCTCCGCCCCGCCCCCCGGCATGGCGTCCAGGCCCGCCTCCTTCAGGGCCTGGAGCACCTCCCGGTAGGGGAGGCGGGCGATCTTGGAGAAGTGGTGGATCTCCGCCGCGGTCCAGGCCTTCACCTGGGCTTCGGGGAAGTTCGCTTTGAGGGCCCGCACCAGGTCCAGGTAGTACTGGAAGGGCCTCTTGGGGTGGTGCCCCGCGGTGAGGTGGATCTCCTTTAGCCCCGGCTGGTAGCGGGCCTTGATCCAGGCCACCACCTCCTCCACGTCCCAGTCCCAGGCCCCTTCCTCCCCGAACCTTCGCTGGAAGGCGCAGAAGGTGCACCCCACGTAGCAGATGTTGGTCTGGGAGACCCGTATGGAGTGGACGAAGTAGGTCTTGTGCCCGTGCTTCCTTTCCCGCACCCAGTTGGCCAGGCGCATGAGGGTGGGGAGGTCTTGGGTCTGGTAGAGGACGAGGCCCTCCTCAAAGCTGACCCGCTCGCCCGCCAGGACCTTTTCGGCGATGGGGACGAGACGGGGGTCTTGGATCCCCTTCATCCCCCCGAGTCTACTCCCCCTCGAGGCTTCGGGCTAGGGCCTCCACCTCCTTTTTCCTTCCCCCCACCGCCCGCTCCTGGAGGAGGTTTTTCAGGTAGCGGTCCGTGAGGAGGAGGTCCACGTAGGGGTGGACCGTGGCCGCCATGACGAAGTCCAGGAGGTCCGAGGGGCGGGGCCTGCGGGTGGGGTCCTTGCGGCTTCGGGCGACGAGGCGGGCGAGAAGCCGCACGAAGGGGACCTCCTTAAGCCCGGTGCGCCGCCTGATCTCCTCCCGCACCCAGGCCTCGAGGGCCCGTTCGGGAAGAGGGGGCAGGCCTTCCAGGAGGCCTTGGAAAGGGGAGAGGTCGGCCGGGGCCTCCCAGCTTCCCCCCCGCCAGAGGAAGTCCTCCCGGTAAAGCCCCCGCGCCTGCTTCCAGGCGATCTCCTCCCAGGGGCGCACCCAGTAGCCTCCGGAGAGGGCGGCGAAGACCTCCTGGAGGGCTGGGAGAAGGTAGCCCGCCTTCTCCTCCGGCCCCCGTACCGGGTGGAGGGTCTCCAGCACGTGGAAGGGGCTTGGGGGGGCGAGGGCCTTCCCCTTTAGGGCCCGGAAGAGGCGGCCGAAGGCCTCGTGCCCCTTCTGGCCCAGGAGGTGCTTGGCCATGCGGCTGGCGTAGTTCTGGTCCAGGTAGAGGAGCACTACTTGCGGGTAAGCCAAAGGGCCAGGGCCAGAAGGGCCACCCCGGCGGCGAAGAGGAGGAAGTCCAGGGCTTCTTGGGGCTTGAAGACCAGGGCCTTCTCAAAGAACTTCACCACCAGGATCATGACCACCACCTGGCCCAGCTTCTCCTTGAGGTCCGAAAGGCTTTCCACCGCCAGGACGTTCTCCAGGGGGAGGTCCAGCTTCCTCAGGAAAAGCTCAAAAAGCCCCAGGCCGAAAAGGAGGAAGACCGCCGCCAAAAGGGCCAGGTCCACCGCCCCCACCATCTTGGGGAGGGCGGCCTCGAGGCCTAGGGGAAGGGCCAGGAGGACCTCCTTGAGGGCATGGTAGGCGAAGTAGAGCGCCCCTAGGAGGAGGCCCGCCACGGGCAGGAGCATGCTCCAGCGGGCCAGGTGGGCCAGGGTCTCCCAGCGGAGCCTAGGGGACATAGGGGGCCTCCTTGGAGGGGGCGGTGGAGGAGCGCTCGATGAGGGTGGGCTCAAAGCGCACCGCCCTCGGGGGCCCCGCGTAGCCCTGCATCCTCTCCAAAAGGAGCTGGGCCGCCCGGGCCCCCATGGCCTCCACGGGCTGGGCCACGGTGGAAAGCCCGAGCTCCTCCGTGAAGGGGTGGCCGTCGTACCCCAGGACCCGCACCTCCTTCCCCGGGGTGAGGCCCAGGCGCTGGGCCTCCTCCAGGACCCCTAGGGCCACCTGGTCCGCCCCGGCGAAGACGTTGATGGGCGGGGAGGCCTTTTCCAGGAAGTGGCGCAGGGCGAGCCTGCCCCCTTCTGGGGAGAGCCGGGTGACGTAGAGGTGGTCTTCGGGGAAGGGCCGGCCCGCCTCCAGGAGGGCTTCCCGGAAGCCCGCCATGCGCTCGCTGAAGACGGTGTGGCGGAAGACCCGGTCGGGCTCCTCCTCCACCTTGATGGCGAAGACGGCCCCGGGGAAGCGGGCCAGGTACGCCCCCGCCATCCTCCCCCCTAGGCGGTTGTCCAGGTAGACGGAGTCGTACTGGGGGTTCTTGGCGTCCACCAGGACCACGGGCCGGTCGGTGGGCAGGCGCCCCCCTTCAAAGCGCTCGGAGAGGTCGTAGGAGGCCAGGATGAGGCCGTCCGTGAGGTAGGCCAGGGTGGTGCTCTCCAGGTAGCGCTCCAGCCGGGCCAGGGAGAGGATGGGGAAGAGGGCCAGGTCGTAGCGCTTTTCCAAAAGGACCCCCTCCAGGCCTTCCAGAAGCCTCCGGTAGAACTCCGTGGCCACGAAGGGGAGGAGGACGGAAACCGTGTAGCTCCTTCCCCCGGCGATGCGGCGGGCGTGGGGGTTTGGGGTGTAGCCCAGCTCCTCCATGGCCTTAAGCACCCGGGCCCGGGTTTCGGGCCGCACGGCGGGGTGGTTGTTCAGCACCCGGCTCACGGTGCCGATGCCCACCCCCGCCCGCTCGGCCACCTCGTGGATGGTGGGTTTCCGCTTCATGGCTGGGAGTGGAAGCCCTTCATGGAAACTTCCACGCTTCCAGGATAGGGCCTTTTCCGCCTTTCCGCCAGCCCCCTGGCAGAATGGGCCTATGGGCTACCTCCTCCTGGCCTACCTCCTGGGCTCCTTGGTGGGGGGGCTCCTCTTCTTCCCGGAGGTGCGGGGGAAGGACCTGCCCGGGGGGTCCGGGGTCTTTCGGAAAAAGGGCCCTTGGGCGGCCCTCCTGGTGGTGCTTTGGGACGTGGGGAAGGGGGTGTTGGCCCTCCTCCTCACCCCCGAGCCCCTCCGCCCCTACGCGGGGGCGGCCCTGGTGGCCGGGCACACCTGGCCCCTCTTCTTCCGCTTCCGGGGGGGTGGGGGGATCGCGCCCTCCTTGGGCTACTTCCTGGCCTGGTACCCCCGGGAGACCCTCCTGGCCTCGGCCCTGGCCCTCGGGGTGGCGGGGGCCTACCACCTCCTTTGGTGGCGGAAAAGGCGGGGGGTTTACCCCATCCCCTTTGGGGCCATCTTCGGCTACCTGGCCCTTCTCTTCCTCCTGCCCTCCCCGGGGCGGCTTGGGGCCTTGTGGGTGGCCGGGGTGGTCCTCCTTCGGGGTTTGGAAATCCTAAGGGGCAGGTGGTAGGTTAGGGCCATGAAGATCCTACGGTTCAACGAAGGGCGCTGGGGCATCTTGGAAGGGGAGATGGTTCTGGAAACGGACGCCCCCGGGGGGAACCCCACGGGGAGGCGGTACGACCTGGCCTCGGTGACCCTCCTCCCCCCGGCCACCCCCAGCAAGATCGTCTGCGTGGGGCGGAACTACCGGGAGCACATCCGGGAGATGGGGTACGATTTCGGCCACGACCTCCCCAAGGAGCCGGGCCTTTTCCTCAAGGCCCCCAACACCCTGGCCCGCCCCGGGAACCCCAGGGACCCCTGGGGGAGCGCGGAGCCCGTGCCCTACCCCGCCTTCACGCAGGAGCTCCACTACGAGGGGGAGCTCGCCGTGGTCATCGGGGACCGGATGCGGAGGGTCCCGCCCGAACGGGCCCTGGACCACGTGCTGGGCTACACCATCGGCCTAGACATCACCGCCCGGGACGTGCAGAAGAAGGACCTCCAGTGGGTCCGGGCCAAGAGCGCGGACGGGTTCCTCCCCCTAGGCCCCTGGATTGAGACCGACCTGGACCCCCAGGCCACCTGGGTGCGCACCTGGGTGAACGGGGAGCTCCGCCAGGAGGCCCCCACCTCGGCCATGATCTTCACCGTGGCCGAGATCCTCTCCTACATCTCCTCCTTCATGACCTTGGAGCCTTTGGACGTGGTCCTCACCGGGACCCCCGAGGGGGTGGGGCCTTTGAGCCCGGGGGACCGCCTCGAGGTGGGGGTGGAGGGCATCGGGACGCTTTTCAGCGTCATCGGGCCCAGGGAGGGGTAGGCCATGGAGGTCCGGGTGCTGGACTGCCGCTTCCAGGGGGCAGAAGGGGTCATCGCGAGCTTCCTCCTGAAGACGGAGGCGGGGCCCATTCTGATTGAAACCGGCCCCGAGCGCACCTTCCCCGCCCTGGTGGAGGCCTTGGGGAGGGAAGGGGTGGCCCCGGAGGAGGTGGGCCACGTCTTCGTCACCCACATCCACCTGGACCACGCGGGGGCCGCCTGGCGCTTTGCGGAGCTTGGGGCCACGGTCTACGTCCACCCCAAGGGGGCCCCGCACCTTATAGACCCTTCCAGGCTCCTCGCCTCCGCGGAGCGGATCTACGGGGACCTCCTGAAGCCCCTTTGGGGGGAGGTGAGGCCCATCCCTGAGGGAAGGGTCCGGGCCCTCACGGACGGGGAGGAGGTACGGATCGGCGGGGTCACGGTCCAGGCCCTGGAGACCTTGGGCCACGCGGTCCACCACCACGCCTACCGGGTGGGGGAGGCCCTCTTCGCGGGGGACATCGCCGGGGTGCGCATCGCCCCGGGGCCCGTCCTTCCCCCCACCCCGCCCCCCGACATCCACCTGGAAAGCTGGTACGCCTCCCTAGACCGCCTCAAGGCCCTCCGCCCGGAGGTCCTCTACCTCACCCACTTCGGCCCCTACACCGATGTGGAGGCCCACCTGGAGGCCCTGAGGGCAAGGCTTAGGGCCTGGGCGGACTGGGTCCTGGCCCGGCTTAGGGAGGGGAGGGACCCCCAAAGCCTCACCCCCGAGTTTGAAGCCTACTGGCGGCAGGGGCTGGAGGAGGAAGGGGTGGACGGGGCCCTGGCCCGGCTCTACGAGCTCGCCGACCCCCCCTACATGAACCTCCAGGGCCTCGTGCGCTACTGGCAGAAGCACCACCCCGAGGCCCTATGACCCCCTTTCCCCTGGGCCGCCCGGCCCGCATCGCCGTCCTCGCCTCCGGGCGGGGGACGAACCTGAAGGCCCTCATGGAGGCCTTCCCCAAGGGCCACCCCCTGGGGGAGGTGGCCCTGGTCCTTTCGGACAACCCCGAGGCCCTAGCCCTCCGGCGGGCCCAGGAGGGGGGGGTGGAGGCGGTGGCCCTCCCCTGGCGGGGGCGGCGGGCCTTTGAGGAGGAGGCCTTGGCCCTTTTGGAGGCGAAGGGCATAGACCTGGTGGCCCTGGCGGGCTTCATGCGCCTCCTCTCCCCCCGGTTCGTGGACCCCTGGTACGGCCGCCTCCTGAACCTCCACCCCTCCCTCCTCCCCGACTACCCCGGCCTAAACGTTCACCGGCGGGTCCTGGAGGCGGGGGAGGCCTGGACGGGGACCACGGTGCACTTCGTGGACCGGGGGATGGACACCGGGCCCATCCTCCTCCAGGCCCGGGTGCCCGTCCTGCCCACGGACACCCCGGAGGCCCTGGAAGCCCGGGTCCTCAGGCGGGAGCACCGCCTCTACCCCAAAGCCCTCCGCCTGGTCCTCCTGGGCTACGGCTTCCCGCCAGAAGGCCTAAGGCCCCTTGTGGGGGAGGAGGCCTGGGCCCGCCTCCAGGCCCTTTCCCCCCGGGTGCGCCCCTTCCACCTCCTGGCCTCGGGCTTCCTCCTCCAGGCCGGGAAGGCCCACCTGGCCCCCGAAGCCCTCTTGGGAAGAGGGGGCCCCTGGGCCCGGGGGGCCTTCCTCTTCGCCCGGCTTGTGACCGAGGAGGACCCCCTTCTTAGGGAAGAGCTCCTGGAGCTCCCCGAGGAGGTGGGGCGGGCGGTGGCGGAGGCCCTCTTCCGGGTAGAATCCCCCTTATGAAGGTCCTGGTGGTGGGTTCGGGGGGGCGGGAGCACGCCCTCCTCTGGAAGGCGGCCCAAAGCCCCCTGGTGGAACGGCTCTACGCCGCCCCCGGCAACGCGGGGATGGCGGAGCTCGCCGAGCTCGTCCCCTGGAACGGGGAGGTGGAGGCCCTGGCGGACTGGGCCCTAGGGGAGGGGATTGACCTCACCCTGGTGGGCCCGGAGGCCCCCCTGGTGGAGGGGATTGCGGATGCCTTCCAGGAGCGGGGCCTTAAGATCTTCGGTCCCACCCAGAAGGCGGCCATGATTGAGGGCTCCAAGGCCTTCGCCAAGGCCCTCATGGAGCGCTACGGCATCCCCACCGCCCGCCACCGCACCTTCCAGGACCCCCTTCTGGCCCTGGAGTACCTGGAGGAGGTGGGGGTGCCCATCGTGGTGAAGGACTCGGGCCTGGCCGCGGGGAAGGGGGTCACGGTGGCCTTTGACCTGCACACCGCCAAGCAGGCGGTGGCCAACATCCTGAACCGGGCAGAGGGGGGGGAGGTGGTCATCGAGGAGTACCTGGAAGGGGAGGAGGCCACGGTCCTGGCCCTCACCGACGGAAAGACCATCCTCCCCCTCCTCCCCTCCCAGGACCACAAGCGCCTCCTGGACGGGGACCAGGGCCCCATGACCGGGGGGATGGGGGCCATCGCCCCCTACCCCATGGACCCCGCCACCCTAAAGGCGGTGGAGGAGAGGATCCTTAGGCCGCTCCTCGAGGGCCTTGAGGCGGAAGGGGTGGTCTACCGGGGGGTGGTCTACGCGGGCCTCATGCTCACGAAGGAGGGCCCCAAGGTTCTGGAGTTCAACGCCCGCTTCGGCGACCCCGAGGCCCAGGCCCTCCTGCCCCTCTTGGAGAATGACCTGGTGGAGCTGGCCCTAAGGGTGGCCGAGGGGCGGCTTGCCGGCACCCGGCTCTCCTGGAAGGAGGGGGCCTCGGCCTGCGTGGTCCTGGCCGCCCCCGGCTACCCGGAAAGCCCCAGGAAGGGCATCCCCCTCCACCTCCCCGAGCCCCCGGAAGGGGTCCTCCTCTTCCACGCGGGGACCCGGAGGGAGGAAGGGCGGCTTGTGAGCGCCGGGGGGCGGGTCCTCAACGTGGTGGGCCTGGGGGCCACCCTGGAGGAGGCCCTGGAAAGGGCCTACGGCTTCATCCCCAGGATCGGCTTCCCGGGGGCGGTCTACCGGAAGGACATCGGGGCCCGGGCCCTCAAGGCTAGTACCTGAGCCGGGCCAAGGGGAGCCCGGCGCAGGCCCGGAGCACCGCCCCCAGGGTCCGGTACCCCTTCCCCTCTAGGAGGGGGATCATCTTGGCGAAGACCTCCGCGGTCATGAGGGCGTCCCCCAGGGCGGTGTGCCGCCCCAGAACGGGCACCCCAAACCGCTCCGCTAAGGCCTCGAGGCGGTGGTCCTCCAGGTCGGGGAAGAGGAGGTGGGAGAGGAGGAGGGTGTCCACCAGGGGGGTCTTCTCCACGCCCGCCTGCCTCAGGAAGGCCATGTCAAAGGCCCCGTTGTGGGCCACCAGGACGGTTTCCTCTATGAAGGCCATGAAGGCGGGCAGGACCTCCTCCAGCCTGGGCTTGCCCTTAAGCATCTCCCAGGTGAGGCCGTGGACCTCGGTGGAGGCCTTGGGGATGGGCCGGCCCGGGTCCAGAAGGGCCTCAAAGGTTTCCCCCTTGAGGACCCGCCTTCCCAGGAGGTGCACCGCCCCCAGGGCGATGATCCGGTCCTCCCTGGGGTTAAGCCCCGTGGTCTCCAGGTCAAAGGCCGTGTAGAGGAGGCCCTCCAGGGGGGCCTCCTCCAGGGCCTTGGGGGCCTCCAGAAGGCTTAGGTCAAAGACCTCCGCCCTAGGGGGCGGGCCCTCTTCCCGCACCCGCTTAGGCACGGGGCGGGCGGGAAGGAGGAGGACCAGGCGGGTTCCTTCCCGCCACAGGCTCCCCCCCGCCTCCCCCACCGCCTTCCCCAGGAGGGGGGTGGGGGTGGGGGCTTCCTCGGCCAGGACCTCGAGGCGGAAAAGCCCCCCCATGGCCTCCCCCCGGAGCCAGACCGCCTCCCCCAGGGGCTTCAGGCCCTCCAAAAGCCCCCGGGCCAGGGCGAAGGTGTCCACCCGCACCAACAGCCCCCGGGCCTCCTCCGCCAGGGACTGCCCCGGGGCGTAGCCCAGGCCCCGCTCTATGGCCTCCGAGAGGAGGCGGAGGAGGTCTTCCGAAAGCACCTCCTCCGCCCTCGGGGGTGGGGCGAGGGCCTCCGCGAGCCCCGCCACCTCCTCCGCGGCGGCCCGGGCCGCCCGTAGAAGGGGGGTGAGCCCTGCGGGCACCTCCCCCTCCAGGGCCTCCACCAACGCCTTGAGCCCCGCCGCCTTGTCCTTCAGGCGGAAGAGGACCTCCTCGGGGAGGGCGGCCCCCTCCTCCTCGGGCTCCAGGAGAAGCAAAAACCCCTCCTCCAGGGGCAGGGCTTGGAGCCTCAAGGCCCCCTTGGGCCCCTGCGCCAGGAAGCGCTCCCCGGGCAGGGCCAGGGCGTGGACCAGAAGGGCCCGGTCCAATAGGCCAAAGAGGCTTTTCCCCGCCCCAAGCCCCTCCCCCAGAAGGGCCCGGGCCTTGGGGTTGTAGAGGAGGACCTGCCCCCGGGCGTTGGCCACCACCACCCCCTGGGGCAGGTGGCCGATGAGGGCGGAAAGCTTCTCCCGCTCTTCCTCCAGGAGGGCCCTCGCCTCCTTAGCCCGGGCCTCGGCCTCCTGGAGGAGGCGTTCCTTTTCCTCCGCCAGGCGGTTGATGAGGTCCGCCAGGGCCTGAAGCTCCAAGGGCCCCCTTAGCTTCAGGCGGTGCCCGGGGTTCGTGAGGAGGACCGCCCCCTCCTGCCCCAGGGCCCGGGCCGCGGCCAGGTAGCCCAGGAAGAGGGGGCGGAGGAGGAGGGCCAGGACCCCCAGGAAGAGGAAGAGGAGGAGGAGGAGCAGGGGGGCCTTGGCCCGGGCCACCTGGAGGAGGGCCTCCTTGAGCGCCTCCTCGCCTTGGAGAAGGAGGAGAAGCCCTAAGGCGAGGCTTCCTCCCATGAGGAGAGCCCCCACCAAGAGGGCCCCCAGGAAGCGGAGGAGATCCCTCATCCCTCCCCCAGAAGCCTCCGCACCTCTTCCATCAGGGCCCGGGTGCTGAAGGGCTTGGTCATGAAGGCCTCCGCCCCTAAGGCCAGGGCCTTGGCCCGGTCCGCCTCCCGGCCCCGGGCGGTGAGGACCAGGACCTTGGGCCTTTCCGGCCTCCCCTTAAGGGCCTCCAGGACGGAAAACCCGTCCAGGCCCGGGAGCATCAGGTCCAGGACCACCAGGGCGAAGCCCCCTTCCTCCAGGGCCCTTAGGGCCTCCTCCCCCGTGCGCGCCAGCACCACTTCGTGCCCCCCCTTCCTCAGGAGGAACTCCAGGGGCACCAGGATGCTCTCCTCATCGTCCACCAAGAGAACCCGCATCCTCCACCTCCAGGGGCAGGGTGAAGGCGAAGCGCCCGCCGGGCCCCGCCTCCGCCCAGATCCTGCCTCCCATGGCCTCCACCATCCGCCGGGCCAGGGAAAGCCCCAGGCCCAGCCCGCCGGTTTTGCTCTGGAAGGGCTCAAACACCCGCTCCACCTCCTCCGCCCCAAGCCCCGGCCCGTCGTCCTCCACCTGGAAGAGGGCCTCCTGGCCCTCTTTCCTCAGGGTAAGCCGGACCTCCTTCCTGGCGTGGCGGAGGGCGTTGGAGAGGAGGTTGAGGAGGACCTGGAGGAGCCGGTCCCGGTCGGTCTGGGCGGAAAGGGCCTCCAGCCTTCCCGAAAGGACCACCCCCCTTTCCCCCGCCAGGGGGGCCACCAGGGCCAGGGCCTCCTCCGAAAGGGCCTTCAGGTCCACCCGTTCCCGCTTGAGGGGGAGGGCCTGGAGGCGGGAAAGCTCCAAGACCTCCTCCACCAGCCGGGAAAGCCGCTCCATCTCCTTGCGCACCAAGGCGGTGAACCGGGCCCTTTCCTCCTCCGGGAGGTCCTTGTGGTCCTCCAGGATCTCCACCAGGGCCCGGGCCGCGGCCAGGGGGGTGCGGAGCTCGTGGGCCACCGCGGCCAGGAACTCGTCCTTCGCCTGGTCCATGGCCTTGAGGCGCTCGTAGGCCTCGGAAAGTTCCGCCCGGGCCTCCTCCAGGGCCTTGGCGTAGGCCCTCACCGCCTGGGATTCCTGGGCGGCTTCCGCCACGGCCTCGAGGGGGGCCTCCTGGGTCACGGAGAGGAGGAGGAGGCGGGCGGTGGCGGGCCCCACCGCCCCCGCCAGGAGGGCCTCCGCCCGGGCGGCAAGCTCCGCCCCTTCCCCAAGTCCCCGGGCCTCTTCCAAGAAGGCCCGCTTGGCCTCGGGGCCCAGGACCCTTTCCAAAAGCTCCGCAAGCTCCTCCGCCTTCCCCAGCCGGGAGAGGGCGGGCACCCCTTGGGTGAAGGCCAAGGCCTCCCGGGCCTCCTCCTTCCGGGGGCGGGTGAGGTGGGAGACCAGGAGGTGCAGGGCCAGGTTGAGGGTGAGGCTTGCCAGGAAGCCGTGGGTCACGGGGTCCAGGTCTCTCACGCCCAAAAGCCCCTCGGGGCGGAGGAGGGGGTGGGGGCCCTCCAGGAAGGCCTCGGGAAGCCAGCCGGAGCGGGCCAGGGCGGGGAGGAAGAGGGTGTAGGCCCACACGCCCATCCCTCCCAGAAGCCCCGCCAGGGCCCCCTGCCTGGTGCTTCCCGTCCAGAAGAGGCCGAGAAGCCCCGCCGGGGCCAGCTGGGCCACGGCCACGAAGGAGATGAGCCCCATGGCCACCAGGGCGTAGGCCTCCCCCGCCAGGCGGAAGTAGAGGTAGCTCAGGAGGAGGATGAGGAGGATGGAGGCCCGCCGCCAGAAGAGGAGGCTTCCCAAAGCCCGGTAGCGGAGGAGGAAAGGGGAGAGGAGGTGGTTGGAGACCATGACCGAAAGGGCCAGGGTTTCCACGATGACCATGGCCGTGGCTGCGGAAACCCCCCCCAGAAAGGCCAGGAAGGCCAGGGCCTCGCTTCCCAAAGAAAGGGGCAGGGCCAGGACGTAGAGGTCCGGGGGGGCCTCGAGGCGGAGCCGCCCCCAAAGGGCCAGGGGGAGCACCGGGAGGTTGATGAGGAAGAGGTAGAGGGGAAAGGCCCAGGCCGCCTGGGGGAGGTGGCGCTCCTCCTGGTTCTCCACCACCGCCATGTGGAACTGCCGGGGGAGGAAGAGGAAGGCCAGGCCCGAAAGCAGGGTGAGGCTCACCCAGGCCAGGTGCCCCCCAAGCCCCTCAGGGGGGAGGAGGAGGGGGTGGAGCTCGGGCCGGGCCAGGGCCTCGGGGAAGGGGTTCCCGAGCTTCAGGAGCACCCACCCCCCCACCAGGAGGAAGGCGAAGAGCTTCACCAAGGACTCAAAGGCCACCGCCAGCACCAGCCCCTCGTGCCTTTCCGAGGGGTCCAGGCGGCGGGTGCCGAAGAGGATGGCGAAAAGGGCGAGGCTTAGGGCCACCACCAGGGCCACGTCCCCCAAGGGGCGGCTTTCCCCTTCCAGGTAGAGGAACCCCTGGGCGATGGCCTTGAGCTGGAGGGCCAGGTAGGGGAGGAGGCCCACCACCAAAAACCCCGCCACCAAGGCCCCGACAAGGGGGTCCCGGCCGTAGCGCACGGAGAGGAGGTCGGCCCAGGAGGTGAGGCGGTAGGCCCGGGCAAGCCTCAAAAGCCGGAGGTGCAAAAAAGGCCAGAGGGTGAGGACCAGGGTGGGCCCGAGGTAGACGGGGAGGAAGGTGGCCCCTTCCGTGGCCGCCCGCCCCACGCTCCCAAAAAAGGTCCAGGCCGTGGCGTAGACCGCGAGGGATAACGCGTAGGTCCAGGGGCTTCGCACCAGGGCCCGCCCCCGGCCCTCCCCCAGGAGGCCCACCAGGAAGAGGAGGCCCAGGTAGAGGAGGAGGCCCAGAAGGAGCCCGCTCATCGCCGCACCCCCAGGTAGAGGAGGAGGATGAGCCCCCCCCAGGCCAGGAAGAGGTAGAGGTAGAAGGGGGGCAGGCCCAAGGGCCCCTGAGGGCCGAAGAAGAGGGAAAAGGGCAGGCTGAAGAGAAAAACCCCCAAGAGAAAGAGGAGAACGCTTCGCACCCTCATCGGAGCTGGAACCGGACGGCGGTGTTCTCCTGCACCTCCTGGATGGCCCGGAAGCCCTCCAGGGCCCGCCTCTTCTCCCCCGGGGAGAGGGCCTCCCAGCGCACGCGGTTTTCCGGAGGCCGCCCCTCCTCAAGGGCCTGGAGCTGGGCCTTGAGGCGGAGCCCGAAGAAAAAGCCGAAGGCCTCCTCCAGCCGTTCCGCCCCTTCCCGGCTTAGGGTGCCCCCCTGGGCCGCGGCCCTAAGCCGCGCCCCGGTGCCCTTGGCGGGGCTTCCCGCCATGAGGGCGTAGAGGCGGGCCAGGGCCACGATGGGGGCCAGGGCCTGCCGCTTTAGATCTATGAAGCCCCCTTCCGTGCGCACCCGTCCAAAGAGCCCCAGGGGAGGGCGGAACTCCAGGGCGGCCTGGGCCAGGTGGTAGAGGAAGACCCCCCGCTTGGCCCCCTGGAGGATGGCCTCCTCCAGGGGGGCGAGGGGGAGGCTTCCCCCCACGGGCCGCAGGTCAAAGAAGATCTGGGTTTCCAGGAGGGCCTTGGGCTCCGGGGCCTCCATCCAGCGGCGGAAGGTGTCCACCCACTCCTTTAGGGGCATCCGCCAGCGGGTGGCCATGTACCCCCCCTTGCACTCCGGGATGCCCGCCTGGATCAGCCCCCCCACCACCGCCTCGGCCAGGGGGGCGAAGTAGGCCTCGTGCCCCCCCTCCGAAAGGACCAGGGCGTTGTCCTGGTCCGTGAGGAGGGCCTGCTCCCGCCGCCCTTCCGAGCCGAAGACCATGAAGCTGTAGGGCACAGGGGGCGGGCCCAGGCGGGCCTCCGCTTCCTTTAGGAGCCTCTTGATGAGGGCGTCGTTCAGCCCCGCCACCACCCGGCCGATGTCCCAGGGGGAAACCCCCCCCTGGAAGAGGTGGGCCACCAGCCGGGCCACCTCCTCCGCGTAGCGGGAAAGCTCCAGCCGTTCCACCCGCCTCAGGAGGACCAGGGGGCTTTCCATGCTGGGAAGGAGGTCGGTGTGGGTCACCACCCCCACCACCCGCTCCCCCTCCACGAGCACCAGGTGGTGGATGCCCCGCTCCACCATGGCCGCCAGGGCCTCGTAGAGGGGGGTGTCCGTGGGCAGGGCGAAGAGGGGCCGGGTGGCCACCTCCCCCACGGGGGTGGAGGGGGGAAGGCCCTGGGCCAGGACCCGGTTCCTCAGGTCCCGGTCCGTGAGGATGCCCAAGGGCTCCCCCTCCACCAGGAGGCTGGAAACCCCCTCCTGGGCCATCTTCCGGGCGGCCTCCTCCACCGTGGCCATGGGGGCGATGAAAAGGGGCGCGCGGCGCACCAGCCGCCCCACGGGGGTGAAGAGGTTCGCCCGAAAGCCCTGGAGGCGCCCCCGTTCGGAGAGCCCCTCCAAGAAGAAGCGGGCGGCCTCGGGGAAGGTGAGGAGCCAGAAGAAGACCTCCCTGGGCCAGCGAAGGACCTCCACGGGCTCGAGGGCCTCCACCCCCAGGGCCGGGGGCTCCCCTAGGAGCAGGGAGGGGAAGCCGAAAAAGCGCCCTGGCCCTAAGACCTCCACCGGCCGCTCCCCGTCCTTCAGGGCCACCCGGCCCTGGGCCACCAGGTAGAGGTGGCGGGCGGGCTCCCCCCCCTGGACCAGGATCTCCGCCCCTTCGGGGTAGGTGGCCCGCTCCGCCTGGGCCCGTAGGCGCTCCAAGGCCGCCTCAGGCAGGGCCTTTAGGGGTGGGATCCGGGCGAGGTCCATGGTCTGGGGTGAGCCAGGCGAAGAGGGGGACAATAAAGTGCAGGGCCACCTGGGCCTGGAAGAGGATCAAAAGGCCGATCCCCAGCATGAAGGCCGGGGGGAGGAGGACGAAAAGCCGCACCACCCGGCCAAGCCCTGGGGGGGGCAGGGGCCAGAGGCGGTGGTAAAGGAGGCCAAGCCCCATGCCTATCCCTACCCCAAGGGCCACCTGGAAGAGGTGGAGGGGTGTGGGGAAGGGGAACCCCAAAAGGTAGTGCCCAAGGAGGTAGAAGGCGAAAAGCAGGCTTAGGCTTCCCAGAAAGAACCTTAGATGGCGCATAGCCTCACCTCTTAGCTTAAGCCGGGGGGCTGAACCCCCCAGGCCCTTTAGGGCCTGGGGGGTTAGCCGGAAGGCGTTAGTGGTCCACCGCGGCCCCGCTCCCCTTGGGGGTGCGGATCTCGTCCACCAGCTTCTGGATCTCCGCGGGGGGCGGTGGCGTGGCCCGGGAGACCAGGTAGGCCACCAGGAAGTTGAGGAGCATGCCCACGGTGCCGATGCCCTCCGCGGTGATGCCCAGGATGAAGTTGGGCCAGCCCAGGTACTTGGTGCCGATGATGTAGGTGGCGGTGAAGACCAGGCCCACCACCATGCCCGCCACCGCCCCTTGCATGTTCATCCGGCGGTCAAAGATCCCCAGGAGCAGGGCGGGGAAGAAGGTGCTGGCGGCCAGGCCGAAGGCGAAGGCCACCAGCTGGGCGATGAAGGCCGGGGGGTTGATGCCGAAGGGGGCGGCCAGGATCACCACCAGGGCGATGATCACCCGGGCAATGGTGAGCTTGGTGCCCTCCGAGGCCTGGGGGTTGATCATGCGGGTGTAGAGGTCGTGGGAGATGGCGCTGGCGATGACGATGAGAAGCCCCGCGGCGGTGGAAAGGGCCGCGGCCAGGCCCCCGGCGGCCACCAGGCCCACGATGAAGGGGGCCAGCTTGGCCACCTCCGGGGTGGAGAGGACGATGATGTCCCGGTCAATGGTGACCTCGTTTGTGTCCGCCTGCCCGCTCATCTGGAGGATGCCGTCCCCGTTCTTGTCCTCAAACTTGAGGAGGCCGGTCTTCTCCCACTTGGCCACCCAGTCGATCTGGCGCACCTCCTCTAAGGGCTTGTTCGCCAGGGTGTTCAGGAGGTTGTACTTGGAGAAGACGGCCACCGCGGGGGCGGTGGTGTAGAGGAGGCCGATGAAGAGCAGGGCCCACCCCGCGCTCCAGCGGGCATCGGAGGCCTTAGGCACCGTGTAGAAGCGGATGATCACGTGGGGCAGGCCGGCCGTGCCCACCATGAGGGTCAGGGTGATGAGGAGCACGTTGAGGGCCGAGAGGTTCTGGAAGGGGGCCACGTACTCCTTGAAGCCCAGCTCCACCTGGAGCTGGCTCAGGCGCACGGCGAAGTCGGAGAAGGTGAAGGAGAGCTGGGGGATGGGGTTGCCGGTGAGGAGGTTGGAGAGGGCGATGCCCATGATGAGGTAGGCGGTGATGAGCACCGCGTACTGGGCCACCTGGGTCCAGGTGATGCCCTTCATCCCCCCGATGACGGCGATGAAGGCGGTGACCAGAACCGCCGCCCAGACCCCCGTGGCCACGTCCACCCCCAGGTAGCGGGAGAGGACGATGCCCACACCCCTGAGCTGGGGCACCATGTACACGAAGGAGACGAAGATGGCGCTGATGATGGCCACCACCCGGGCCAGGTTGGAGTAGTAGCGGTCCCCCACGAACTCGGGCACCGTGTACTTGCCGTACTTCCGGAGGTACGGGGCGAAGAGAAGGGCCAGGAGCACGTACCCCCCTGTCCAGCCCATGAGGTAGACCGCCCCGTCGTAGCCCAGGAAGGAGATGAGGCCCGCCATGGAGATGTAGCTGGCCCCGGACATCCAGTCCGCGGCGGTGGCGGCCCCGTTGGCCACAGGGGGCACCCCCCGGCCGGCCACGTAGAAGCCCGCGGTTTCCCGCACGCGGGCCCAGTACCCGATGCCCAGATAGAGGGCGAAGCTCAAAAGAACGATAGTCCAGGTCCAAACTTCCGCGTTCATCCCCCACCCCCTAGTCGTGGACGTCGTACTCCCGGTCCAGCTTGGCCATGCGGTTGGCGTAGACGAAGATCAGGATGATGAAGACCCAGATGGCCCCCTGCTGGGCGATCCAGAAGCCCAAGGGGGCTCCCCCGAACACCCGTACCCCGTTGAGGGCTGGGGCTAGGAGGATGCCGAGCCCGTAGGCCACCACCGCCCAGATCACCAGGAGGTTGCGGATGAGGGCCAGGTTCTTCTGCCAGTACTCTTCCAGCCTTTTTCCGTCCATAGCCTCCCTCCCTACGCAAACCCGGCGCTTGGGGAAGAAGGGCGCCCTTTGGTTTGCGTGGGGGCCATCTTAGAGAGGGATGAGGGGCCTGTCAAGAAAAGGGGGTTTTTTCGCTATGCGCCAAAGGTGGGGTTTTTAAAGGGAAAGCGAAAGGGGACGCCCTTGGGCGCCCCCTTCGTCCCTAAGGAGGGTTAGGCCTCCACCTGCAAGGAGGCCGGGTCCAGGTTGGTGTAGACGTTTTGCACGTCGTCTAGGTCTTCCAGGGCCTCCACCAGACGCAGGACCTTGGCCGCCTCCTCGGGGGAGAGGGCCACGGTGTTCTGGGGGTGCTGGACCACCTCCACCGCCTCCACCCGGATGCCCTTCCCCTTTAGGGCCTCGGCGATGCGGTAGGCCTCCGCGGGCTCCGTGTAGACGGTGAGGGTTTCCCCTTCCTCCTCCAGGTCCAAGGCCCCCAGCTCAATGGCGGCCTCCTGGGCGGCCTCGGTGTTCTCCGTCACGATGACCCCTTTGCGCTCAAACTGCCAGGCCACGCTCCCCGAGGCCCCCAAGGAGCCCCCGTACTTGCTGAAGACGTGGCGCACTTCCCCCGCGGTGCGGTTGCGGTTGTCCGTGAGGGCGTAGACCAGAAGGGCCACCCCCCCAGGGGCGTAGCCCTCGTAGACGATCTCCTCGTACTGCTCCCCGCCTTCCCCGCCCCCCTGGAGCTTCTGGAGAAGGCGCTCAATGTTTTCCATGGGGACGTCGTCCGCCCGGGCGGCCTCGATGGCGTTTCTTAGCTGGACGTTGGCCTCCGGGTAGGGGCTTCCCCCCGCGCGGGCCGCCGCCTGGATGGCCCTCAGGTGCTTGGAGATGATTTTGCCCCGTTTCAGGTCGTTGGCGGCCTTTTTGCGCTTAATCTGAGCCCATTTGCTGTGACCGGCCATAGCTCACCCCATCCATTATAGCCGCCGCCTCCAGAACCCTTTCCGCCAGCTTTTCCCCTGCCTCCCGGAAGGGGTGGAAGATGAGGTCCACCCCCGCCCCTTCCAGGGCCGGGTCCTCCTCCAGGTGGAAGCTGGTGGCGGCGAGGAGCCCAGAAAAGCCCCGCTCCTTCAGCCAGCGGGCGGCGAGGAGCTTGGCCTCGAGGTCGGGCAGGGCCAGGACCACCCCCTTAAGCCCCTTGAGGTCCAGCCTTTCCCAAAGCTCCGGGTCCTCCGCGTCCCCGTAGAGGACCCGCCGCCCCTTGGCCCGGTGCCGCTCCACCTTCTCGGGGTCCGCGTCCAGGCCTACGGGAACCTCCCCTCGCTCCTCTAGCACCCGGTAGACCGCCCCCCCGGTGCGCCCCATGCCCACCACCAAGAAGGTGGCCCCGTCCAGCCGGGTGGGCTCCTGGTCGGGGTGGTGGCCCCTCCGCTCCAGGCGGAGGAGCCGGGGTTCCAGCCGCTTGTAGAGGGGGTGGGCGTACCGGGCGAGGAAGGCGGTGAAGGCCATGCTCAGGGCCACCCCCAGGGCCAGGGTGGAGAGAAGGCCCGGGGCCAGGCCCCCCGCCAGGGGCAGGGCCACGATGAGGGCGAACTCGGAGTGGCTGCCCAGGTAGGTGCCCGCCACGAAGGCCGTGCGGGCCCTAAGGCCAAAGAGGAGGAAAAGGGCGAAGAAGAGGGGGGATTTCAGAAGGTTCAGGGCCAAAAGGGCCAGGAGGAAGCCCCCTTCCACCCCCTTTAGCCCTTCCCGGAGGCCGATTTCCAGGAAAAACCCCACCAGGAAGGCTTCCTTCAGGCTCCAAAGGGCCTTGGAGAGCTCCGTGCCCCGTTCGTGCCCCGAGAGGAGGGCCCCCATGAGGAGGGCCCCGAGCTCCGGGGAAAGCCCCAGGGCCCTGAACCCCTCCCCCCCCGCCAGGGCCAGGGTGAGGCCGAAGAGGACCAAAAGCTCCTCGTGCCCGCTCCGCTCCAGGAGCCAGGCCACCCCCTGCCGGAGGAGGGGAAAGAGGAGAACGAGAAGGGCCCAGGGGCTTGGGGCCTTCTCCCCTCCAAAGGCCAAAAGCCCCACGGCCACCAGGTCCTGGAGGACCAAAACGCCGATGGCCAGCCGCCCGTGGTAGGTGGAAAGCTCCTTCTTGTCCTCCAGGACCTTGGCCACCAGCACGGTGCTGGAAAAGGCCAGGGCGAGGGCCAGGGCCAAGGGAAGCCCCGGGACGAGGAGAAAGGCCAGAAGGCCGAAGGCGAGGATCTCCGCCCCCCCTACCCCCAGGACCTTGGGGTCCAGGAGGTCCTTGAGCCGGAGCTTAAGCCCCACGCTGAAGAGGAGGAGCAAAACCCCCACCTCCGCCGCCTGGTGCAAAAAGGGGGTGCTCCGCACCCCCAGGGCGTGGAGGAGGAAGCCCGCCAGGAGGTAGCCCACCAGGGCGGGCAGGCCCAGGCGGCTCACCAGAAGGCCCAAAAGGAAAGCCGTCCCCACCCACAGGGCTTCCATGGCCTAAGGGTAGCAGGGAAAAGCCCTGGGGACACCCCCAGGGCCTAGGGGTTTTTTACGCTACTTTCCTTCCAGGGCCTTGTCCAGAAGGGCCTTCCACTCCTCGTAGGGGAGGAAGCCCGTCTTTTTCTCCCCGGCGATGAAGAAGGTGGGGGTGCCGGTGAGGCCCAGGTCCGTGGCCGCCTTCTGGTCCGCCAGGACCCCGGCCCGCTTCTCCCCCGAGGCCAGGCAGGCCTGGAAGGCCCCCTGGTCTAGGCCCAGCTGGCCCGAAAGGTCCACCAGGTAGCGGTCCAAGGCCTCCCCCTGGAGGTTCCCCCAGGAAGCGGCCGCGCGGAAGAGGACCTCGTGGTACTCGTAGTACCGGCCCTGGTCAGCGGCGCAGGCCGCGGCCTCGCTCGCCCGGATCACCTGGGCCTGGCCGGGGAAGGGGAAGTCGCGGAAGAGGTAGCGGACCTTGCCCGTGTCGATGTACTCCGCCTTGAGCCGGGGCAGGACGTTCAGGGCGTGGTTCTGGCAGTGGGGGCAGAGGTAGTTGGAGAAGTCCACCACGGTTACGGGCGCGTCCTCCCGCCCCAGGGCGAACCGGGCCCCCTGGGCGGGGTCCAAGCCCTTCTGCCCCTTGGGGCCGAAGAAGATCCAACCCAGGGCCAGGAGGGCCAGAAGGGCCACTATAAACGCTATAGCGCGCGGCATGGCCTTACTTTACCACGCCCTCCATGAGAGGGCTTAACCCCGGTAGGGGGCCTGGCGGGCCTCCCCCTCGGGGGTGAGGTAGAAGGGGTTTTGGTCGGTGGAGACCAGGGTCTCCCCCTCGATGGCCTCCTGGAGGTCCTTGGGCAGGACGAAGAGGGCCTCGAGGTAAGGGGCGCTGAGGTGGCGCAGGGCGAGGTTCCGCTCCAGGATGCGGGCTTCCAGGATGCCCTCGGAGAAGGCCGCGGGGTCAAAGGCGTCCGAGGCCAGGAGGAAGCCGAAGTTCAAGAAGAAGCCCGGGATGTGGTTCTTGTAGCTCCGCACGTAGCGGAAAACCTCCCGCACCGTGCGGTGCACCACGGGGTGCACCCGGTGGTGGGTGAGCATGATCATCCCCGCCTGCATGCCCATGACCCCCCCGGGGTTCAGGTGGGCCTTCACCAGGCGGTAGAACTCCACGGTGTAGAGGAGCCGGGCGGGGTTGTCCTCCCCCACGGGGTCGGTGAGGTCAATGAGGATGACGTCGTACTTTTCCTCGGTGGTCTCCAGGTAGGCCCGGGCGTCCCCGATGACCAGGACCGTCCGGGGGTCCTCAAAGGCCCCCTGGTGCCACTCGGGCATGTGGCGCTTGGCCAGCTCCACCAGCTCCCCGTCGATGTCCACCATCACCGCCCGCTCCACCGTGGGGTGCTTTAGGACCTCCCTCAAGGTGGCCCCCTCGCCCCCGCCCACGATGAGGACGCTCTTGGGCTCGGGGTGGGCCAGCATGGCGGGGTGGACCAGGGTTTCGTGGTAGATGTACTCGTCCCGCTCGGTGCTCTGGACGTCCTTGTCCAGAACGAGCACCTTGCCGAAGCCCTGGGTTTCAAAAAGGAAATAGTCCTGGTACGCCGTGCGGCCGGAGGCGATGACCCGCTCCATCCGCCGCACCATGGTCTCGTAAGGGGTGATGTGCTCAAAGAAGTACATGCCGTAGTCCATACCTAACCTCCTTGGGATCCGAAGCTCCGGCGCCGGATGGCGTGGTCCTGGCCGCGCCAGTAGCGGAAGGCCGACTCCTCCTTGGCCCCGAAGGCCCGGGAAAGCCCCTTTAGGACCTCCTCCGGGTCCACCCCGTCCCGGTAGAAGTAGAGGTCCAAGGTGGCGGAGGCGTTGTCCTCGGGCCAGGTGTGGATCATCACCGCGGCCACGGGGCTCACCACCGCCGCGGAGAGCCCCTGGGGGTGGAACTTGTACACCACGCTCTTGGCCGAGTCCTTAGGGGCTCCCAGGCGCAGCACCGCGTCCAGGAGGGCCGCCTCCACCATCTTGGGGTTTTCCAGCACGTCCAGATCGCAGCCGTAGATCTCCGCCACCCAGCGCCCGCCCGGCACCGTTTCCACAAGCCCCCATGTTAGCACACTAGCCGAAGAAGTCCTTGAGCTGGTCCTTGGTGATGAGGACCTCCCGGGGCTTGGACCCTCGGGCGGGCCCCACGATGCCCATGGCCTCCAGGGCATCCATGAGCTTCCCCGCGCGGGCGTGGCCGATGGAAAGCCGGCGCTGGAGGCGGCTTACGGAGCCGTACCCTTCCTCCACCACGATCTCCGCCGCCTTCCTCAGGAGGGGGTCGGAGAAGTCCACCTCCCCCGGGCCCGCCCCTTCGGGCCCTTTGGGGGGCTCAAAGTCCGAGGCGTAGGCCTCGGCGAAGCGGTCCTCAAAGCTCTGCCCCCGGAGGAAGCCCGCAAGCCGGGCCACCTCCTCCTCCGAGATGTAGGGCACCTGGAGGCGCACGGGCTTCACCAGCCCCGGCTGGTGGAAGAGCGCGTCCCCCTGGCCGATGAGCTTCTCCGCCCCCTGGGCGTCCAGGATGGTGCGGGAGTCAAAGCCGCTGGCCACGGCGAAGGCCAGGCGGGCGGGGATGTTCACCTTGATGAGGGAGGTGAGGATGTCCACGCTGGGCCTTTGCGTGGCCAGGATGAGGTGCATGCCCGTGGCCCGGCTCATCTGGGCCAGGCGCAGGATGGCCCCCTCCACCTCCTTGGGGGCGGTCATCATGAGGTCGGCCAGCTCGTCCACCACGATGACCAGGTAGGGGAGGGCCTCCTCCGGGCCCACCTTGGCGTTGTACTGCTCCAGGTTCCGAGCCCCCACCCCGCTCATCAGGCGGTAGCGCCGCTCCATGTGGGCCACCGCCCCCTGCAGGACCCCCGCGGCCTCCTCGGGGCTCGTGACCACGGGGCGCACCAGGTGGGGGATGCCCTCGTAGGGGGTGAGCTCCACCATCTTGGGGTCGATGAGGAGGAGGCGCAGGGTGGTGGGGAGGTGCTTAAAGAGAAGGCTTCCGATGAGGGTGTTGATGGCCACGCTCTTGCCGCTTCCCGTGGAGCCCGCGATGAGGAGGTGGGGCATCTTGGCGAGGTCCCGCACCCAGATCTCCCCCTCGATGCTCTTCCCCAGGATGAGGGGCAAAAGGGCCTTGGCGTTTTGGAAGGCGGGGGAAAAGACGGCCTCGGAGAAGCGCACCAGCTCCCGCTTGGGATTAGGCACCTCCAAGCCCACGGTGTGCTTCCCGGGGATGGGGGCCTCGATCCGCACCGCCCCCACGGCCAGGGCCCGGGCCAGGTCGTTTTGGAGGCTCTGGATGCGGCTGATCTTCTCCCCAGGGGCGGGGAGGAGCTCAAAGCGGGTCACGGAGGGCCCCCGGGCGTGGCCCACCACCTCCGCCTGGAGGCCGAAGGTCTTGAGGGTCTCCGCGATGGCCCGGGCGGTGCGCTGGGCCTCCTCCTCCAGGGCGCGGTTTTTCTCCTTGGGCTCCGGGGGGTCCAGGAGATCCGGGGAGGGGAGGGCGAGGGCGGCCGGTTGCGCCACGGGGGGCCTCCTTGTGGGGGTAGGCTGGGGCTCTTTGGGGGCGGGCTCGGGTTCGGGGAAGACCAGGTCCAGGTCCAGGGCCTCTTCCTGGGTGGTCTCGGGCTCCTTAGGGGCCGGAAGGGTCGGGGGGGCCTGGCCCGTGAGGAGGGCCTTCAGGCCCTCCCGCTCCGCCTCGGGGTGGGCCTCCAGGAAGCGGAGCCACTCCGAGAGGGCCTGGAAGCGCCCCTTCAGGTCCTCCAAAAGCCCCGCCGCTTCCTCCCAGGCCCCCTTTCGGGCCTCCCGGAGTTTTAGGCCCACTAGAAGCCCCTTCAGCGTGGGGGTGAGCCTGGGGGGCTGGGCCAGGCTTTCCAGCCGGGCCTTCAGGGCGCGGGCCTCGAGGAAAAGGGCCGCCCGCCGTTCCTCCAGGGCGTCCCTTAGGGGCCCCTGGCCGGGGAGGGGGGTTTTCAGGCCTTCCAGGAGGGTAAGGAGCTCGGGCAACAGGGGCCTTTGGTCCTCCTCAAGCCGCTTCCCAAGCTCCGCCACCCGCGCCTCGAGGAACTCCCTAAGGGCCTTTTCCACCTGGGGGAGCTCCGCAGGGGTTAGGCCCTGGGCCAAGGCCTTGAGGGTGGTGTGCTCGGGGTAGAGCCGGGCCAGGGCGAGGAGCCTTTGCCTGAGGAGGAGGGCTTTGAGGCGGTGGCGCAGGGCCCGCACCCCCTCCACCCCCTTCCGCACCCCCTGGCCCAGGAGGAAGAAGGGGGGGTGGCCCAGGAAGAGGTCCAGGAGGAGGCTGGCCAGGAGCAGGGGAAGGAGGAGGCCCAAGCCTCCCGCCCAGGCGAAGAGCCAGGCCCGCACCCCTTCCCCCAGGCGGCCCGACCAAGGCGGGGGCAGGAGGGGGAGGAAGAGGAGGGTAAAGAGGAGGAGGAAGCCCGCCCCGCGCAGGAAGGGCTTTAGGGGTTTTTCCAGGTAGAGGAGGAGGGCCAGGGCGAAGAGGAGGGGGGAAAGGAGGTAGGCGGAAAGCCCCAAGGCGCGGTAAAGGCTTTCCTCCAGGAAGGCCCCGATGGCCCCCGTGGGGACCGGCCAGAGGGGGGCGGTGAGGAAAAAGCCCAGGGCTCCCGCGGCCAGGGCCAGGGCCTCGAGGTCCCGGTTCTTTTTGGCCTTGGTGGAGCCCCGCTTGGCCATCAGGGGGATTATAAAGGGAAAACCCCCGCCCTTAAGCGGGGGGCTTTCCCTATAGGGCCGGCTTAGCGCTTCAGCTCCCGGATCACCGCCTGGGTGAGGTCGGTGTCGTCGTCGGCGTAGACCACCAGGCCGGACTGGGCGGCCACCTGGCGGCTCATGACCACGGCAAAGCCCTGGGCCTTGGCCACCTTGGCGATGGCCTGGTCCACCTCCTCCAGGATGGGCTTAAGGACCGCGTCCTGCCTTTCTTGCCACTTCTTCAGGGTGTCCTGGTAGCTCTTGGCCAGGGCCTCGTAGTCCTGCCGCTCCTTGGCCGTGGCCTGCCCGGCGCGCACCTTCTGGTCCAGGGGCTTCAGCCTCTCCTCCAGGGGGGAGAGCTCCTTCTTGGCCTGGGCCTGGACCTCCTGGACCTTCTTGTAGTCCGGGTGGGCCTGGACCAGGGCGTTGGCGTCCACGAAGCCGATGCGGGTGGCCACGTTCTTGTTCTGGGCCAGCTGGGGGGTGAGGAGGGTGAGCCCTGCGGCCAGGAGGGCAAAGAGGGAAAACCGCTTCATGGCAAGGAGGTTACCCCTGGGGTGTGAAGGGGAGGTGAGAGAAAGCGCCCTTGCGGCTTAAGCCCAAGGGGCGTAGGGTAGGGGGCGGGAGGTTTAGGTATGCGCAAAGCCTGGGTTCTTCTCCTTCTTCTCGCCTTAGGAAGCGCGGTTCAGGCCCAGCGGGCGGTCTCCTTCAGGGTCTCCTTCCCCCCTTCGGGGGCGGGGATTGGGCTTGGCCTCGAGGCCCCCTTGGAGCGGGACACCGCCCTTAGGCTCTACGGGGAGCTCTTCCCCGGCGGGCCCAGCGTGCTCCTCGTGGGGGAGTTCCTCTTCAAGCCGGACCTCGGCCAGCTGGACCGGGACTTGAGGGGGATCCGGCCCTACTTCGGCGGGGGGCTTGGGGTGAGGGTGCCCAGCGGGGCTAGCCCCGACCTGGGCCTGGGGCTCGCCTTGGGGGTGGAGTTCCTCCTGGAGGCCCGCACGGGGGTGTTCCTGGAGGGGGCCTACTTCTACCCCTTTGGAGGCGGGCAGGGGGGCCGCCTGGTCCTGGGGGCTAACCTCCGCTAGGGGCCTTCCGCCGGTGGCCCTGGCCCCGTCTTCCATACCGGAACGGGGCCAGGACATTTTTCCCCACCCTTCGGTTTAGACTGGAACCGGAGGTGAATAAGGATGTTCGTGCGGGAATGGATGACCCCGAACCCCCTCACCGTGGACCCCGATACCCCCGTATTGGAAGCCATCAACCTGTTGAAGCAGAAGGGGTTCCGCCGCCTCCCCGTGGTGAAGGACGGGAAGCTCATCGGCCTGGTGACGGACAAGGACCTCAAGGACGCCATGCCCTCCAAGGCCACCACCCTCTCCGTGTGGGAGATGAACTACCTCCTCTCCAAGCTCACGGTGAAGGAGGTCATGGCCAAGCCCGTGGTCACCGTGGGGGTGGACGAGCCCCTGGAAAAGGCGGCCCTCGTTATGGAGGAAAAGAAGATCGGGGGCCTACCGGTGATGGAGGGGGAGAAGCTGGTGGGCATCATCACCGTGACGGACGTCCTCCGGGCCTTCATCGAGGTCCTGGGCCTTAAGATGGGGGGCCTCCGCATCACCGTGGACATCCCCGACGTGCCCGGGGCCCTGGCCCAGATGGCCCAGGCCGTCCCCCCGGCCAACATCGTCTCCATCGCCACCGCCAAGCACCTCCCGGGCTACCAGCGCCTGGTCCTGAGGGTGGTGGGGGAGGGCGTGGAAGGGGTGCCCGACCGGCTTAGGGCTGCGGGGGAGAAGGTGGTGGACGTCCGCCCCGGTTAGGTGCCGTTCCGGTAGGCCGGGTAGGAGCCCAAGACCTTTAGGAAAGCCGCCCGGCGGAGGAGGGCGAGGAGGGCCTGGGCGGGGCCTGGGTCCTCCACGTGCCCTTCCAGGTCCAGGTAGAAGAGGTAGCTGAAGGGCTTGTCCCGGCGGGGGCGGGACTCCAGCTTGGTGAGGTTCACCCCCGCCTCGGCGAAGACGGAAAGGGCCTCCAAAAGCCCCCCGGGCCGGTGGCGCACCGCGAAGACGATGCTGGTCTTGTGGGGGCCCTCGCCCTTGGGGGGTTCCTGGCGGCCGATGATGAAGAAGCGGGTGTAGTTGTGGGGGTAGTCCTCGATGTTCTCCGCCAGGACCTCCAGGCCGTAAAGCTCCGCCGCCCGCCTCGAGGCGATGGCCCCCACCCCCGGCTCCGGGGCCTCGGCCAGGGCCTTGGCCGCCCCCGCGGTGTCAAAGACGGGGATGGGGGTGAGGCCCATGCGGGCCAGGAAGCCGTCGCACTGGGCCAGGGCCTGGGGGTGGCTTTTCACCGCCTTGAGGGTCCTCAGGTCCGTACCCTTGGGGGCCAGGAGGCAGTGCTCCACCCGGTGGACGATCTCCCCCACCACGTGGAGGTCGCTTTCCAGGAGGAGGTCGTAGGTCTGGTTGATGCTCCCCGCGGTGGTGTTCTCCACCGGCACCACCCCGAGCTCCGCCTCCCCCCCCTCCACCGCGGCGAAGACCTGGTGGAAGGTGGGGAAGCCCAAAGGGGTGGCCCCGGGGAAGGTCTTGAGCAGGGCCTCCTCGCTGTAGGCCCCCTCGGTGCCCTGGAAGGCGATCCTCATGTCCTCCATGGTAAACCCGCCGGGGGGTCTTTAGGATAGAGCCGTGGCGCGGCTTCTGGTGGTGGACGACGACCCCAGCATCCGCTACCTCCTGGAGGTGGTCCTCTCCGCGGACGGCCACCAGGTGGTCCTGGCGGACTCCGCCCGTGCGGCCCTGGAGATCCTGAAAAGGGAAACCCCGGACCTCATCCTCCTGGACGTCATGATGCCGGAGATGGACGGGCTTACCCTCCTCGGGCGCATCCGGGCGGTGCGCAGGCTTTCCAAGGTGCCCGTGATCATGCTCACCGGGGGCGGGGCGGAGCTTTCTGGGCCCAGCCGGGCCCTGGGGGCGGACCTTTTCCTGGAAAAGCCGGTGAGCGGGAAGCGGCTCAGGGAGGCGGTGGGGGCCCTCCTCGCGCGCGAGGGCTACCTCCTGCCCGGGGGGGAGCGGGTGGAAAGCCTCGAGGCGGTGCGGGCCCACCTCCGGCCCCTCCTCCCCGAGGAGGGGCGTTTCAAGGCCCTTTGGCTCAAGACCCCAAGCCGCCGCGCCCTCCTCGCCAACCTGGTGGCCAAGGGCTGGACGGAAAGCCTCCTAAGGCGCCTCCTGCCTGGCCCCTACGACCTCTATGACCTCCTGGGCCACCTGGCCTACGGCTGGCCCCTCATCCCCTTGGAGGAGCGGGCCAAGCGGGCGGAGGAGCCCAGGTTCGCCCCTCTCCTTTCCCGGTACCGCCAACTGGGCCGCCTGCCTTTGGAGGGGGACGGCGAGGTGGAAGCCCTGGCCGCCCTCCTGTACGCTTGAGGGGTGCTCGAGGTCCGAGAGTTCACCGAAGCCCAGGCCTGGAACGAGTTCGTGGCCGCCTTCCCCATCGCCAGCGCCCTCCAGTCCTGGGGTTGGGGGGAGGTCAAGCGGCTTTCCGGGTGGGAGCCCCTAAGGCTTGGGGTGTACGAGGGGGGGCGCCCCTTGGGGGCGGCCCAGGTCCTCCTTAAGGCCCTCCCCGGGGGGCTCAGGCTGGCCTACGCCCCCAGGGGGCCGGCCCTCCTACGCCTAGAGGACCTCCCCCGGGTGGCCCGGGCCCTGGCCGGGCGGGTGAGGGGGACCTACCTTCACCTGGAGCCCGAGGCCGGCCTCCCCGCGGAGCTCCCCCCGCCCGCCTTCCCCGGCCTCCACCCCATAGAGCCCATCCAGCCCGCCTACTCCCTCTGGCTGGACCTCACCCAGGGGGAGGAGGCCCTCCTAAAGGGCATGAAGGAGATGCACCGCCGGAACGCCCGCCTAGCCCTAAAGCGGGTGGCCCTTTCCGTGGAGGGGGAGGAGGGCTTTCCCGAGTTCTTCCGCCTCTTTGAGGAGACCAACCGGCGCGCCAAGCTCCTCCAGCACAGCGAGGCCTACTACCGCGCGGTCCTCAAGGAGATGAACCAGCCCTTGGGGGAGGCCTTCCTCGCCCTGGCGCGGAGGGAGGGGGAGGCCTTGGCCGCGGGGCTTTTCGTGGCCTTCGCGGGAAAGGTGGACTACCTTTATGGGGGAAGCAGCCGCAAGCACCCCGAGGCCAAGGCCCCCATGGGGATGCACCTGGCCGCCATCCGCCACGCCCTGGCCCGGGGGTATGGGGTCTACGACCTCTGGGGGGTGCCCCGCACCCCGGAGGGGAGCCACGCGGAGGGGATCCACCGCTTCAAGGAGGGGTTTGGGGGAAGGCGGGTCCAGTTCCCCGCCTACGCCTACCCCCTTTCCCCCCTCTTCCGCCCCCTAACCCTCCTCCTCCGCCTGCGCAAGACCTGGACCAACCTCCGGGTGCGGGGGAATCCCCGGGACGTTTTGGGCTAGGCGTCATCTTTCTCAAAGGCCATGGGCTAAGGTGTAAGGCGTGTGGCGCTACCTCCTCCTTCTCCTCCCCTTGGCCCTCCTTCCCCTCCTCCTCCGGGGAGCGCCCCCCGAGGGGGAGGAGGGTGGGGGGGTGCGGCTTTACGGGGTGGAGTTCTACCTCTTCCCCGAGGAGGAGGGGGTGGAGTGGCGCTTCCAGGCGGAGGAGATGCGGGAGGAGGGCGGGGCCTTCCGCATCCTGGGGGGGCTTAAGGGGGAGCGGTACGTGGGGGGGCGGCTGGACCTGAGGCTTTCCGCCCCTGAGGTGGTGGTGGACCCCGGGGACAACCTCCGGGCCCCTTACGCCCAGGTGGAGATCCTAAAGGGTTGCTACCGCCTGGAGCTCTCCCGCCCGGGGCTTGGGGAGGTCCTCATCCGCCAGGAGGAGGGCTTTTTGGCCCCCTGGGTGCGGATAGAGGCCCCCAACCTCCGGGGGGAGGCCTGGAACTTCCGCTCGGACTTCGGGCTGAACCGCCTCGAGGCGGAGCGCCCCAGCTTTGAGTTCCCCGCCGGGGGGGCCTTTGGCCCCTGCACCGTGGAAGGAGGCGAAGGATGAAGAAAACCCTATTGTTCCTCGGCGTCTTGGGCTTGGCCCTCGCGGCCAGCAACGTGCGGGTGATCCAGGTGGAGGGGGGAAGGCTTTCCGGGGACCTGCGCTTCGGCCCCTGGACCTTTGAGGGCGGGGTGAAGGGCCGGGTGAAGGACTTGGCCATCGAGGCCCCCCGGGCCACCCTCACCGCCCCCAAGGGCAAGACCATGCAGGAGGCGGAAGGGGAACGGGAGGCCCGGTTTGAGGGGGGGGTCCTGGTCCGCCGGGGCCGGGTGGAGGCCAAAGGCCCCACGTTGGTCTACCGGGAGAAGACGGGGGAAGGGGAGCTTTTGGGCCCCGCGGAGATGCGCCAGGCCCCACGGCCCGGGGAGGACCCGGTGGAGGTCACGGCCAGCCGCATGACCTTCCAGGTGGACACGGACACCTCCACCAGCGAAAACGCCCTCCTCAAAAGCGGCAACCAGGAGGGGCGGGCGGGCTTCGTCTACTACGAGGAGGAAAAGGGCCTCGCGGTCTTCACCGACCCCAAGGAGGTGGTCCTCACCCGCAAGCGCCGGGACGGGGACCTCATCATCCGGGCCAAGGAGGTGCGGAGCCTCACCGGCCCCAAGAAGCTCATCGCCACCGGGGGCGTGCGCCTGGTGGACGGGGACCTGGTGACCGTGGGGGAGAGCCTCTACTACGACGACACCACCGGGGAGGCCCTCGTCCTGGGCCGGCCGGCGGTGAGCGAGAACAAGAAGGAGGGCTTTAAGCTCTCGGGGGCCACCCTCCTCCACAACGTGAACCGCCACCAGGTGCGGGTCTACGGCCGGCCCTTCCAGCTTCCCCTTGCCGAGTTCAAGAAGCTTGGGGAGAAGTAGGTGCGCATAGCGGCCTTCCTCCTTCTCCTGGCCTTTTTGGCCCTGGCCCAGGAGGTCTTCCGCCCGGAGGTGGAGCTCGTCCGCAAGGAGAAGCGGGTGGTGGCCTCGGTGAGCGGGGAGGGGGAAAGCCTCTTCTACGCCGACTACGGGGACCTCCACCGGGGGCCTTTGCTCGCTTTGGAGGAGGGCCGGGTCCAGGTGGGGGAAAGGGCCTTCTTCCGCGACGGGGGAAGCCTTCTGGAGGAGGGCCTACGGGTGGGGGAGGAGGTGGAGGCCGCCTACAACCCGGACCTGGAGCGGGAGGGCCTCCCCTACCTCATGCGCCTAAGGCGGGCGAGGGGAGAGGGGGCGCGCTACCTCCGCCTGGTCCTCTTTGACCCCAAGGGGGTGGAGGTGCGCATCGGGGAGGACCTCCTGGCCCAAGGCCCCCTGGCGGTGGTGGAGCGGGGCGGGGTGGAGGAGCTTTACCTAAGCGGGGGGGAGGCCCGCTACCGGGAGGAGGGCTGGCTGGAGCTTAAGCCCCTTCCGGGGACGGTGGCCGTGCGGCAGGGGGCGGTGCGGGTGGAGGGGAAGGCCCTCCGCTACCAGAACGAGACGGGGGAGGCCCTTTTGGAGGGCCCCCTATCCCTTAGGCGCGAGGGGGAGAAGCCCCTCGAGGGCCGGGCGGAGGGGCTCCGCTACCTCCTGGACGAGGACCGGCTCTGGCTTTTTGGGGTGGAGTTCCGCCAGGGGGGGAGGACCACCAAGGCCGAACGGGCCCTCCTCCGGGAGAAGGAGGGCCACGCCTACCTCTACGGGAACGTGGAGAGCCGGGACGAGAAGGGCTTCCTAAAGGGCGAGCGGGTCCTCTACGCCCTGCGGACGGGGGAGGCCCTCGTCCTCGGCAAGGTGGCGGGGGAGTTCAGGGAGTAACCCCGGCCATGAGGAGGCCCAGGCGCGCTTCCGTGGCCTCCTCGGGGGCCACCTCCCCCACCACCCGCCCCTCGTACATGACCAGGATGCGGTCGGAAAGGGCCAGGATCTCGTTCAGGTCCGCGGAGACCAAAAGGACCGCCAGGCCCCGGTCCCGGGCCTCCACCAGGGCCCGGTGGATGAACTCAATGGCCCCCACGTCCACCCCCCGGGTGGGCTGGGCGGCGATGAGGAGCTTGGGGCCCCGGAGGAGCTCCCGCCCCACCACGATCTTCTGCTGGTTGCCCCCGGAGAAGCGCCGGGCGGAAAGGGCCGTGGAGCGGGGCCGCACGTCAAAGCTTTCCACCAGCCTCCGGGCGTGGGCCTCCATGGCCCCGTCGTCCAGGAAGCCCAGGAAGCCCCGGAAGGGCCTCTCCTGCTGGTCCCCCAGGATGGCGTTTTCCTTCACGGAGAAGTCCAGGACCAGGCCCCGGGCCAGGCGGTCTTCGGGGATGTGGCTCACCCCTAGGGCCCGCACCTTGCGGGCGGAGGGGGGAAGGGGCTGGCCCAGGAAGCGCACCACCCCCTGGTGGGGCCTGAGGCCGGCGAGGGCCTCCACCAGCTCCGTCTGCCCGTTCCCCTCCACCCCCGCCACCCCCACGATCTCCCCGGCCCGCACCCTAAAGCTCACCCCCTTAAGGCGCGGGGGGGCGGCGAGGCCCTCCACCTCCAAGACGGTCTCCCCAGGGCGGGCGGGGGCCTTTTCCACCCTTAGGACCACCTCCCGGCCCACCATCATCCGGGCCAGGGCCTCGAGGGTGGTCCCCTCCTTGGGCACCGTGCCCACCACCCGCCCGTCCCGGATGACCGTGATGCGGTCGGAGACCTCCAGCACCTCCTTGAGCTTGTGGCTGATGAAGATGGCCGCGTTCCCCTGGGCCACGTAGGCCCTTAGGAAGCGGAAAAGCTCCTCCGCCTCCTGGGGGGTTAAGACCGCGGTGGGCTCGTCCAGGATGAGGATCCGGGCCTCGCGGTAAAGGGCCTTCAGGATCTCCACCCGCTGCTGCACCCCCACGGGGAGGTTCTCCACCCGCTCGTCCAAGGGCACCTGGAAGCCCAGCCGGTCCATAAGGGCCTGGGCCTTCCTGCGGGCCGCGTCCAGGTCCAGGTGGAGGGGGCTTCCGGGCTCGAGGCCCAGGACCAGGTTCTCCAGCACGGTAAAGGGCTCCACCAGCATGAAGTGCTGGTGGACCATGCCGATCCCCGCCCGGATGGCGTCCATGGGGCTTTTGGGCCGGTAGGGCCTCCCGTCCACCCACATCTCCCCGCGGTCTGGGGGCTGGAGGCCGTAGACGATCTTCATCAGGGTGGACTTCCCCGCCCCGTTTTCCCCCACCAGGGCCAGGACCTCCCCCCAGTGGAGGTCCAGGCTGATGCGGTCGTTGGCCAGGACCAGGGGAAAGCGCTTGGTGATGTCCTTAAGGACCAGGGCCTTCTCCACCCCCAAAGTATACCCCCCGCCGTGGGAAGGCCCACGGCGGGGGCGCCGTTAGGGCTTAGCGGCTTTCGGGCACCTTGATCTGCCCGGCGATGATCTGCCGCTTCAGGGTCTCCAGCTTGGTCACCAGGGCCTGGGGCAGGAGGGCCTTGTTGTACTCGTCCAGGGCGTAGCCCACCCCGTTGTTGCTGAGGCCAAACTCCCGCACCCCGCCCTTGAAGCTCTTCTGCACCACGCTCTTGATGACCTCGTAGGTGGCCACGTCCACCCGCTTCAGCATGGAGGTGAGGCCGTGGTTCAGGGTGGCGGGGTTGTTGTCCGTGTCCCCCAGGTAGTTCTGGTTGGCGTCCACGCCGATGAAGAAGAGGGGGGTGGCCTTGGTGCCGTCCGTGCCGCAGCTCCGGGTGTAGTCTGCGTACTTGGGCACCTTGGCGTAGGGGTCGGCCTTGCGCACGAAGCGCACGTTGCCCCCTTCCTTGAGGCACTTGGTCTGCTTCACGTAGTCGATGAGCCCGAGGCCAGACCCCCCGGCGGCGGCGTAGATGATGTCCGCCCCCTGGCGGGCCTGGGCGGCGGCGATCTCCTTGGCCTTGGCGGGGTCGTTCCAGGCGGCGGGGGTGTTGCCCACGTACTGGACCAGGACCCGGCCCTGGATCTTGTCCTCCTTGAAGGCGTACTCCGCCCCGGCCCGGAAGCCGGCCTCAAACTTGTGGATGAGGGGGATGTCCATCCCGCCGATGAAGCCCACCACCCCGGTGCGGGTCATCTTCCCGGCGATGTAGCCCACCAGGAAGCTCCCCTCGTGCTCGCGGAAGACGAGGCCCACCGCGTTAGGAAGCTTCCCTTCCCCGGGCACCGCGTCGATCACCGCGAAGTTCACCTTGGGGAACTCCTTGGCGGTGGCGGTGATGGCGGGCTCGTTGGCGAAGCCCACGCCGATGACCAGGTCAAAGCCCTCCTGGGCGAAGGTGCGGATGCCCTGGCCCACCTGGGAGGGGTCCGCGGGCTCGAAGTCAAAGAGCCGCACCCCGAAGTCCTTGGCGGCCTTCTGCGCCCCTTCCCAGGCGGACTGGTTGAAGGAGCGGTCAAACTTGCCGCCCGCGTCAAAGGCGATGCCCACGCGCACCTGGGCGAGCCCCAGGCTGAGGGCCAGAACCGCGCTTAGAGCCAGAATCCTCTTCATGCTCACCTCCATACGGCAGTCTGCCGCCATGCATTATACCCGGGCGTAGACTAGGGCTATGACGCTGGAGGAAGCCAGGAGGCGGGTCAACGAGCTTAGGGACCTCATCCGCTACCACAACTACCGCTACTACGTCCTGAACGACCCCGAGATCTCCGACGCGGAGTACGACCGGCTCCTACGCGAACTCCAGGAGCTGGAGGCCCGGTTCCCCGAGCTCCAAAGCCCCGACTCCCCCACGGCCCAGGTGGGGGCGAGGCCCCTCGAGGCCACCTTCCGCCCGGTGCGCCACCCCACCCGCATGTACTCCCTGGACAACGCCTTCTCCTTTGAGGAGCTAAGGGCCTTTGAGGAGCGGATAGAGCGGGCCTTGGGGGAAAAGGGGCCTTTCCCCTACACCGTGGAGCACAAGGTGGACGGGCTTTCCGTGAACCTCTACTACGAGGAAGGGGTTTTGGTCTTTGGGGCCACCCGCGGGGACGGGGAGGTGGGGGAGGAGGTCACCCAGAACCTCCTCACCATCCCCACCATCCCCAGGCGCCTTAAGGGGGTGCCGGAGCGCCTCGAGGTGCGGGGGGAGGTCTACATGCCCATCGAGGCCTTCCTCCGCCTCAACGAGGAGCTGGAGGAGAAGGGGGAGAAGATCTTCAAGAACCCGAGGAACGCCGCCGCGGGCTCCCTGCGGCAGAAAGACCCCCGCATCACCGCGAGGCGGGGCCTCAGGGCCACCTTCTACGCCCTGGGCCTGGGCCTGGAGGAAAGCGGGCTCGGAACCCAGTACGAGCTCCTCCACTGGCTTAAGGAGAAGGGCTTCCCCGTGGAGCACGGCTTCGCCCGGGCAAAAGGGGCTCCGGGGGTGGAGGAGGTGTACCAAAAGTGGCTCAAGGAGCGGCACCGGCTTCCCTTTGAGGCGGACGGGGTGGTGGTGAAGCTGGACGAGCTAAAGCTTTGGCGGGACCTGGGCTACACCGCCCGCGCCCCCCGGTTCGCCATCGCCTACAAGTTCCCCGCGGAGGAGAAGGAAACCCGCCTGCTGGAGGTGGTCTTCCAGGTGGGGCGCACGGGCCGGGTCACCCCGGTGGGGATTCTGGAACCCGTCTTCTTGGGGGGAAGCGAGGTTTCCCGGGTCACCCTCCACAACGAGAGCTACATCGAGGAGCTGGACCTCCGCATCGGGGACTGGGTGCTGGTGCACAAGGCGGGGGGGGTGATCCCGGAGGTCCTAAGGGTCCTAAAAGAGCGGCGCACGGGGGCGGAACGGCCCATCCGCTGGCCCGAAACCTGCCCCGAGTGCGGCCACGCCCTGGTCAAGGAGGGCAAGGTCCACCGCTGCCCGAACCCCCTCTGCCCCGCCAAGCGCTTTGAGGCCATCCGCCACTACGCCTCCCGCAAGGCCATGGACATCCAGGGCCTGGGGGAGAAGCTCATAGAGAAGCTACTGGAAAAGGGCCTGGTGCGGGACGTGGCCGACCTCTACCGCTTGAGGAAAGAAGACCTGGTGGAGCTGGAGCGCATGGGGGAGAAGAGCGCGGAGAACCTCCTCCGCCAGATTGAGGAGAGCAAGGGGCGGGGCTTGGAGCGCCTCCTCTTCGCCCTCGGCCTTCCCGGGGTGGGGGAGGTCTTGGCCCGGAACCTGGCCCGGCGCTTCCGCACCGTGGACCGGCTCCTCGAGGCCTCCTTGGAGGAGCTATTGGAGGTGGAGGAGGTGGGGGAGCTCACCGCCAAGAACCTCCTCGCCACCCTAAAGGACCCCGCCTTCCGGGACCTCATCCGGCGCCTTAAGGCCGCAGGGGTGGAGATGGAGGCCAAGGAGGTGGGGGAAGGCCCCCTTTCCGGCCTCACCTTCGTCATCACGGGAGAGCTTTCCCGCCCCCGGGAGGAGGTGAAGGCCCTCCTGAGGCGCCTTGGGGCCAAGGTCACGGACGCCGTGAGCCGGAAGACGAGCTATTTGGTGGTGGGGGAGGCCCCGGGGAGCAAGCTGGAAAAGGCCCGGGCCCTGGGGGTGCCCGTTTTGGAGGAGGAGGCCTTCTGGCGGTTCCTGGAGGAGAAGGCGGGGGTGAGGGGAGCCTAGGCCTCCTCGGGGAAGACCTTCTCCAGGGCCTCCCGTAGCCGGCTCCCCTGGAGGCCCAAGGAGGAGAGGGCCTTCTCGTAGGCCTCGGGGGTGAGAAGCCCCCTCAAGGCCAAAAGCTCCGTGCGGGAAAGGCTCCTTCCATGGAGGACGTGCTCCTCAAAGGCGGCGTAGGCCATGGGCACGTGGGCCTTGACGATCTCCGCGATGGCCTTGGCGTACTCCCTTATCTCCAGCTGGGCCTCGGGGGCAAGCCGGAGAGCCAGGAAGTGGAAGAGGTTGTGCAGGTCCTGCTTCCAGTAGAACTCCGTGTAGAGGTTTAAGGGCAGGACCATGCGGGCCATCTCCCGGGCCACGCCCCTTTCCAGAAGGGCCTGGTAGGCCCGGTAGGCCTCCTCCTCCACCCCCTTGAGGAGGGCGGTCAGCTCTTCCCCTTCCTCCACCTCCCCCTCGGAGGCCTGCTTGTTCTTCCTTGCCTGCTTCCGCCAGGAGGCGGGCTCGTAGAACTCCTCCTTGAGGATGGAGTAGCGCCCGGAGATCTCGTTCACGCTGGCCGTGCGGTGGCGGAACCACTGCCGGGCCACGAAGATGGGGGCCTTCACGTGGAACTTGAAGACCACCATCTCAAAGGGGCTGGTGTGGCGGTGGCGCATGAGGTAGTCGATGAGGGCCCGGTCCTCCCGCACCGTCTTGGTGCCTTCCCCGTAGGACACCCGGGCGGCCTGGACGATGGAGTGATCCCCCCCCATGGCCTCCACCAGGCGCACGAACCCCTTGTCCAAAACCTTCCGCTCCATCCCCTAGAGTCTACGCCCTTGGCCTTCTCCCCCAAAAGGCGTAGGATGAAAAGGCTAGGCGCCCTGCGCCCCTTCGGAGTCCATATGCGGAGCCTGCCGGATTTTCCCTTGCCCGATGCGCGGGGGCGTTTTGGCCCCTACGGGGGCCGCTATGTCCCCGAGACCCTCATCCCGGCCCTGGATGAGCTTTTGGAGGCTTACCTCGAGGCCAAACGGGACCCCGTCTTCCTGGCCGAGCTGGACCACTACCTGAAGACCTTCGCCGGCCGCCCCACGCCCCTCTTTCACGCCAAGCGCCTTTCGGAGTACTGGGGTGGGGCCCAGGTGTACCTGAAGCGGGAGGACCTCCTCCACACCGGGGCCCACAAGATCAACAACACCCTGGGCCAGGCCCTCCTGGCCAAGCGCATGGGCAAGAGGCGGGTCATCGCGGAAACGGGGGCGGGCCAGCACGGGGTGTCCGTGGCCACGGTGGCCGCCCTCTTCGGCCTGGAGTGCGTGGTCTACATGGGCGAGGAGGACGTGCGCCGCCAGGCCCTGAACGTTTTCCGCATGAAGCTTTTAGGGGCCGAGGTCCGGCCCGTGGCCGCGGGCAGCCGCACCCTGAAGGACGCCACCAACGAGGCCATCCGGGACTGGATTACGAACGTGCGCACCACCTTCTACATCCTGGGCTCCGTGGTGGGCCCCCACCCCTACCCCATGATGGTCCGGGACTTCCAGAGCGTCATCGGCGAGGAGGTGAAACGGCAGAGCCAGGAGCTTTTCGGCCGCTACCCGGACCTCCTCATGGCCGCGGTGGGGGGCGGGTCCAACGCCATCGGCCTCTTCGCCCCCTTCGCCTACCTCCCCCAAGGGGAAAGGCCCAGGCTCATCGGGGTGGAGGCCGGAGGGGAGGGCCTTTCCAGCGGGCGGCACGCGGCCAGCATCGGGGCTGGGAAGCGGGGCGTCCTCCACGGGAGCTACATGTACCTCCTCTACGACCACGACGGGCAGATCACCCCCGCCCACTCCGTCTCCGCGGGGCTGGACTACCCGGGGGTGGGACCGGAGCACAGCTACTTCGCGGACCAGGGCCTGGTGGAGTACGCCAGCGTCACGGACGAGGAGGCGTTGGAGGGCTTTAAGCTCCTGGCGCGCCTCGAGGGCATCATCCCCGCCCTGGAGTCGGCCCACGCCATCGCCCACGCGGCCAAGGTGGTGCCCGAGATGGAGAAGGATCAGATCGTGGTCATCAACCTCTCCGGCCGGGGGGATAAGGACGTGACCGAGGTGATGCGCCTTTTGGGGGGAGAGCTATGACCACAGGGGAAGCGTTCCAAAGGGCCAAGGCGGAGGGCCGGGCGGCCCTCATCCCCTACCTCACCGCGGGCTTCCCCAGCCGGGAGGGGTTCTTGGAGGCGGTGCGGGAGGTCCTGCCCTACGCGGACCTCCTGGAGATCGGCCTGCCCTACTCCGATCCCCTAGGGGACGGTCCCGTGATCCAAAGGGCCAGCGAGGTGGCCTTGAGGAAGGGGATGAGCGTCCAGGGGGTCCTGGAGCTCTTGAAGGAGGTGCGGGCCCTCACCGAAAAGCCCCTCTTCCTCATGACCTACCTGAACCCCATCCTGGCCTGGGGGCCGGAGCGGTTTTTCAGCGCCTTCAAGGCCGCGGGGGCCACGGGGCTCATCCTCCCCGACCTCCCCCCGGACGAGGACCCCGCCCTGGTGCGGCTGGCCCAGGAGATCGGGCTGGAGACGGTCTTCCTCCTGGCCCCCACCTCCACCGACCAGCGCATCGCCACCGTGGTCCGCTACGCCACGGGCTTCGTCTACGCGGTCTCCGTCACCGGGGTCACGGGGGCGCGGGAACGCCTTCCCGAGGAGGTGAAGGACCTGGTGGCCCGCATCAAGGCCCAGACCCCCCTCCCCGTGGCCGTGGGGTTTGGGGTCTCGGGGCGGGCCACCGCCCACCAGGCCGCGGTGGCCGACGGGGTGGTGGTGGGGAGCGCCCTGGTGCGGGCCCTGGAGGAAGGGCGCCCCCTGGCCCCTTTGTTGGGGGAGATCCGGGAGGGGCTTAAGGCCCGGGAGGCGGTCTAGGCCAGGGGAAGCTCCACCGGTTCGGGCTCGCTTAGGATGGCCTCCGGGTCGGGGTAGCGGAGGATGCGGTACAGCGGGTCCCGCTCCGCCGGGCGGAAGCCCGCGTCCACGATGTGCCGGACGATCTCCTTCACTGTGGCGTGGGTGCGTCCGTGCCCCCCGGCGGCGGAGACCACGTTTTCCTCCAGCATGGTGCTCCCGAAGTCGTCCGCCCCGTAGAAAAGGGCGGCCTGGGCCACCTTGAAGCCCAGGGTGGGCCAGGAGGCCTGGAAGTGGGCGAAGTTGTCCAGGGCGAGGCGGGCGACGCTGAGGGTCTTCAGGTACTCGTGGGCCGTGGCCCCGGGGGCCTTCCCCTTCAGGCGGGTGTGCTCCACCTGGAGCGTCCAAAGGGCGAAGGCGGCGAAGCCATTCCCGTAGCGTTCCAGGGCGCGGTCCTGCTGGGCGCGGAGGCCCAGGAGGTGGGCCGTGCGCTCCCTTGGGCCCTCTCCGAAGCCGATGACCATGCTGGCCAGGGTGTAGAGCCCCAGGGCCTGGGCGGCGTCCATGATGCGGTACCAGTCCGCGGTGCGGATGCGGGCCGGGGCCGCTCTAAGCCGCACCTCGTCCACCAGGATCTCCGCCCCCGCCCCGGGCAGGCCGTCCAGGCCCGCCTCCTTGAGCTTTTCCAAAAGGGCCTCCGCCCTAAGGCCAGTAAGCCTTTCCAAGCCCAGGATCTCCTCCGGGCTGAAGGCGTCGATGCGCAGGTCGGGGAAGCGCTCCTTGAGGTAGCGGAGGAGGTCCAGGTACCAGTCCAGGGGGAGTTCGGGGTTCACCCCCCCCTGCATGAGGATGCGCCGCCCCCCCACCTGGTAGAGCTCCTCCACCTTCCGGGCGATCTCATCAAAGGTGAGGGTGTAGGCGTCCTGCTGCCTTCTCGTGCGGTAGAAGGCGCAGAAGGCGCAGGCCACGGTGCAGACGTTGGTGTAGTTGATGTTGCGGTCTATGAGGAAGGTGACCACCTCGGGGTCGGTCTTCCTTAGGCGCACCGCGTGGGCGGCGGCGGCCAGCTCGGGTAGGGGGAGGTGGAAGAGCTGGAGCACCTCCTCTTCGGAAAGCCTCTCCCCAGCCACGGCCTTCTCCAGGACGTCCATGCCTCCCATGCTACACCCCTTTCCCGGGGGGAGGGTGGCCTCCGGTAAAATCGGGGCATGGAGCTTAAGCTGATTCCCATTGAGAAGCCGGAGAACCTGAACGTCATCCTGGGGCAGGCCCACTTCATCAAGACCGTGGAGGACCTGCACGAGGCCCTGGTGACCGCGGTGCCGGGGATCCGCTTTGGCCTGGCCTTCTCCGAGGCCAGCGGCAAGCGCCTCATCCGCCGCTCGGGCACGGACGAGGCCCTTACTGAGCTCGCGGTGCGGAACCTCCTGAACCTGGCCGCGGGGCACACCTTCCTCATCGTGCTGGGGGAGGGGTTTTACCCCATCAACGTCCTGCACGCGGTCAAGGCCTGCCCCGAGGTGGTGCGCATCTTCGCCGCCACCGCCAACCCCCTAAAGGTGGTGGTGGCGGAGGAGGGGGAGCAGCGGGCCATCCTGGGGGTCATGGACGGCTTCAAGCCCCTAGGGGTGGAGGACGAGGCCGAGGTGGCCTGGCGGAAGGACCTCTTAAGGCGCTTTGGGTATAAGCTCTAAGTGCCCCACCGAAGCTTGCGCTTCGGTGGGGGCCCCAGAAAGAACATCCAGCACGCCTTTCCTACGGGTCCCGTGGGGGTTTTCAACACCGGGGCGCTTGGCCTTTTGGGGTGAAAGCCCCGATGGGGCGTTTAGAGGGCGCGGAAGACGGCCTCGAGGATCTCCAGCCCCATGGCCGCCTCCTCCTCCTTGAGCACCAGGGGCGGGGCGATGCGGAGCGCGGAGGGCCCCGCGGGGAGGAGGAGAAGCCCCTTATGGAAGGCGAGCTCCACCGCCTTGTCCCGGAGATCGGGCCGCTCCTCCTTTGGGCTTCCGAAGTCCAGCCCGATCATGAGCCCCCGGCCCCGCACGTCCCCCAGGAAGGGAAAGCGGGCCTGCAGGGCCCTAAGCTCCCCTAGGAGGAAGGCCCCCACCCGGGCGGCGTTTTCCATAAGGCCCCCCTCCAGGAGGTCCAGGGTGGCGAGGGCCGCGGCCGCAGAGACCGCCTGGCCCCCGAAGGTGGTGCCGTGGGCCCCCGGGCGCCAGCTCCCGAGCTCCTCCCGGAAAAGGACGGCGCTTAAGGGGTAGCCCGAGGCCAGGCCCTTGGCTAGGACGTAAACGTCCGCCTCCACCCCCTCGTGCTCCAGGGCGAAGAACCGCCCCGTGCGCCCCGCGCCCGTCTGGACCTCGTCCGCCACCAGGAGGATGCCGTGCCGCTCCAAGAGGGCCTTCAGCTTGGGGATGAAGCCCGGAGGGGGCACCACGTACCCCCCTTCCCCCTGGATGGGCTCGAGGAAAAGCGCGGCCACCTCCTCCGGGGGTAAGACGGTGCGGAAGAGGTGCTCCAGGTGGGCGAGGACCGCCTCCCCCACCTCCTCCGGCCGGGCCCCCAGGGGGGGACGGAAGGGGTTGGGGAAGGGGAGGTGGACCACCCCGGGGAGGAGGGGGGCGAACCCTTTGCGGTACTTGGACTGGCTGGCGGTGAGGGAAAGCGCCCCCAGGCTTCTCCCGTGGAAGGCCCCGGTGAAGGCCAGGAGGTAGGGGCGGCCCGTGTGGTGGCGCACCAGCTTGATGGCCGCCTCTATCCCCTCCGTCCCCGAGTTGCCGAAGAAGACCCTATACCGCCCCCCGAGCTTTTCCGAAAGCCGCTCCGCCAGGGTGAGGGTGGGGTCGTGGGTGAAGTCGGAGAAGCACACGTGGGCGAAGCGCTCCGCCTGGGCCCGCACCGCCTCCAGCACCTTGGGGTGGGCGTAGCCCGTGGTGTTCACCGCGATGCCCGCCATGAAGTCCAGGAAGACGTTCCCGTCCACGTCCTCCAGGAAGACCCCTTCCCCCCGCGCGGGGACGAAGGGGTAAGGGCGGACGTAGGAGGGGGAGAGGACCCTCTCCCCCCGCTCCAGCATGGCCTTGGCCTTGGGCCCCGGCAGGGGTGTTCTCACTTCCGGTCGCATGGGAGGAGTCTACCAGGAAGGGAACCTTCCCTGCAGGGGATTTTTATGCGCGGGCCCCGCGGTTTCATTCCGGGCTTTGGATTTTATTAAAGAAGATCCAGCTTTAAGAGGTGGGGCCGGGCGTAGAAGAGGGTGAGGGCGGTGGAGGCGTCCTGGATCTCCCCCCCTTCCAGGAGGGCGTAGGCCTCCTTTAGGGGAAGCTCCACCACCTCCAGTAGCTCCCCGTCCTCCAGCCGGGGCTCCGCCACCACCCGGGCCTCCAGGGCCAGAAAGGGGTGGAAGACCACCGCGGTGAAGGAGGGCTGGGGGTGGAAGGGGGGAAGGGGGATAAGGCCCCCCGCCTCCGCCCCCACCTCCTCCAGAAGCTCCCGGCGGGCGGCCTCCTCGGGGCTTTCCCCCGCGTCCACCTTCCCCGCGGGGACCTCGAGGAGAAACTTCCCCGTGGGGTGGCGGTACTGGCGGATGAAAAGCCCCGTACCCCTTGGGGTGACGGGCAGGACAAAGCTGGCCGCCACCGGCCCCGGGCGGTAGATGTAGGTGAGCTCCCGCCCGGTGTGGGTCCTAACCCGCTCCCGGACGAGCCGCACGGGCTCGGAAAGGAGCTCTTCCAGTTCCAGGCGCTCCCAGGGGCTCATCGCATCTTCTCTATGACCCGCCGCACCTTGTCCCCGGGGGCCTTGGGGCCTAGGGCCTTGGTTACCACCCCGATGGCCGCCAGGGGGTTTTTGAACTGGGAAAGGTCCAGGTTTTCCCGGATCCAGGCCTCGATCTCCTCCTCCGTCATCTCCTTGGGGAGGAAGCGGTCCAAGAACTCCACCTCAAAGGCGTTCCCCTGCTCCAGGGCGATCTCCTTGAGGGCCTTTAGGACCTTCACCGCCTCCTCGTCGGGGAGGGGCTTGCCGTCCCCTTTCCGGTCCAGCTCCGCCTTCACCACCCGGGCGAAGTCCAGGGTCTTCTGGTCCCGGGCCTTCATGGCCTCCTTGATGGCCTCCTTGATGGCCTCGTAGATCATCCCCTTCAGTCTACCCCTTGCGGCCCGAGAGGTAGACGCCCAGGGCCACCAAGAGGAGGCCCGGGAGGTCCCAGGCCCCAGGGGCCTCCCCCAGGAGAAGGGAGAAGGCCAGGGCCAAGGCCGGGGTGAGGTTCAGGAGGGGGGCTACCTGGCTTGCGGGGTAGCGCCCCAGCACCCTGGCCCAGAGGGTGAAGGCCAGGAAGGCGCCCCCGAGGGCGGTGTAGAGGAGGGCCCCCCAGGCGGAAGGGGAGGCCTGGGGGAAGGGGGTGAGGAGGGCCGCGGGTAAGAGAAGGAGGCTTCCTAGGAGCATGCTGGCCGCGGTGACCTCCAGGGGGGTCCGCCTCTGGACGGCCAGGGTAATCCCCACGCTGTAAACCCCCCAGAGGAGGGCGGCCCCCACCAGGAGGAAGTCCCCCAGGAGCCGGCCTGGGGCCCCTCCCTGGACCCCGTGTCCCAGGGCCAGCAGGACCACCCCGCTTCCCGAAAGGAGGAGGCCCAGGAGGACGGGCCGTTTTAAGGGTTTTCGGAAGAAGAGGCTGTAGGCCAAGGCGGTGGCCAGGGGGTAGACCGCGGCCACCGCGGCCATGTCCGAGGCCGGGGCCAGCCGGGCCCCGGAGAAGAAGACCAGGTTGAAAAGGGCCACCCCGCTCACCGCGAGGAACAGGGTCTCCCCCCAGGGCCTCAAGGGGGGCAGGCGCCGGAGGAGGGGGAGGAAGAGGACCACCGCCAGGGCGAAGCGCAGGAAAGACCCCCACTCCGGGGGGATCTCCCGCATGGCGGCCCTCGAGGCCACCACGTTCAGGGCCCAGAGGAGGGGAGGGAGGTAGACCAAGGGGTCCCGGTGGGGGGGCATGCCCCGACTATACCGGGGTAGAATTCTTTCCGGAGGTCAGTCATGAAAGCTTTTCCCAGCAAGTACGGCAACGCCCTGGAGTTCGGGCACCTCATCGCCGGGGAGGAGGTCTTTGAGGGGCAGGTCCTGGAGCGGAGAAACCCTTCGGACCGGGAAGACCTCATCGCCCGCTTCCCCGAAGGCACCAAGGACACCCTGAGGCGGGCCGCCCTGGCGGCGCGGGAGGCCTTTGAGGCCTGGTCCCGCACCCCGGCCCCCATCCGGGGCCAGGTCCTCTTCAACCTGGCCAAGATCCTGGAGCGGGAAAAGCCCACCCTCACCCGGCTCATGGTGCGGGAGGTGGGGAAGACCCCCAAGGAGGCCGCGGGGGACGTGCAGGAGGCCATAGACACCGCGGTCTTCTTCGCCTCGGAAGGGCGGAGGCTCTACGGCCAGACCGTGCCCAGCGAGATGCGGGACAAGGAGCTCTTCACCTTCCGCAGGCCCCTCGGGGTGGTGGGGATGATCACCGCGGGCAACTTCCCCATCGCCGTACCCAGCTGGAAGCTCATCCCTGCGGTCCTCACCGGGAACGCGGTGGTCTGGAAGCCCTCCGACGACTCCCCCACCCTCTCCTACCTCTTCGTGAAGCTCTTTGAGGAGGCGGGCCTGCCCCCTGGGGTCATCAACCTGGTCTTTGGCGGCGGGAAGGACTCCACGGGCCAGTGGCTGGTGGAGCTCATGGACGAGGGGCTTTTCCAGAAGTTCGCCTTCACCGGGAGCACCAAGGTGGGGCGCTGGATCGGGGAGGTGGCGGGGCGGAACCTCATAAGGCCCACCCTCGAGCTCGGCGGAAAGAACCCTCTCGTGGTCATGCGGGACGCCGATCTGGACCTGGCGGTGGAGGGGGCCTGGTGGAGCGCCTTCGCCACCGGGGGCCAGCGGTGCACCTCCGCGGGGAACATCCTGGTGGACGCCCCCATCTACGAGGAGTTCAAAAGGCGCTTCCTGGAGAGGGTGGAGGCCACCCGGGTGGGCAACCCCCTCCTCCACCCCGAGGTGACCTACGGCCCCTTCATCAACGAAAGGCTTTTTGAGCGCTGGCTGGAGCACTACGCCTGGGGGGAGAAGGAGGGGGCGGTCCTCCTCTATGGCCGGGGGCGGATCACCCGGGAGAACCCCTACCCCCATTTCCTGGGGGACCCCGAGGCGGGGCTTTTTGGCTGGCCCACGGTCTGGGAGGCCCGGCCGGGGATGCGCCAGTTTGAGGAGGAGATCTTCGGCCCCACCATCAACCTGGTGAAGGTGGACGGGATTGAGGAGGCCATCCGGGTGGCCAACAGCACCCCCTACGGCCTTTCCAGCGCCATCTACACCAACCACCGCCACTGGGCCTACCTCTTCAAGGTGGGCATCCGGGCGGGGATGACCAGCGTCAACAACACCACCGTGGGGGCGGAGGCCCACCTGCCCTTCGGCGGGGTGAAGGCCAGCGGCAACGGGGCCCGGGAGTCGGGGATCTGGGTCATAGAGGAGTACACCTACTGGCACGCGGTGAACGAGGAGTACTCGGGTCGGCTGCAGCTTGCGCAGATGGACACCGGCTACATCAGCCCCAAGGCCCCCACCCCCTGGGGGGAGGTGCTGGGGTTTTAAGGAGTCCTCGCGGCAGGGGACCCCTCGTGGTCCCAAGGACAGGGGTCCCCTTTGGGGGGCGTATAATCCTTAGCGGTGATGCTATGGGAATCCCCGCCTACCGGCCCCCGGAGGACCCGGGGCTTTGGGACGTGTATTTGGAGTGGCTGGAGCGGGCCCTCAAGGTAGGGCAGGTGCACCCCACCACCCTCGAGTACCTGGCCCACCCCAAGAGGCTCGTCACCGTTTCCCTGCCCGTGGTGATGGACGACGGGAAGGTGCGCTTTTTCCAGGGCTTTAGGGTGGTGCACAACATCGCCCGGGGGCCCGCCAAGGGGGGGGTGCGCTACCACCCCCGTGTGACCCTGGGCCAGACCGCGGGCCTGGCCGCCTGGATGACCTTCAAGGCCGCGGTGTGGGACCTCCCCTTCGGGGGGGCCGCGGGGGGCGTGGCCGTGGACCCCAAGGCCCTCTCCGGGCGGGAGCTTGAGCGTCTGACCCGCCGCTACACCGCGGAGCTCATCGGCCTCATCGGCCCGGACGTGGACATCCTGGGGCCGGACCTGGGCACGGACCAAAAGGTCATGGCCTGGATCATGGACACCTACTCCATGACCGTGGGCTCCACCGTGCCCGGGGTGGTCACGGGCAAGCCCCACGCCCTGGGGGGCTCCGAGGGGCGGGACGAGGCCGCGGGGTTTGGGGTGGCCCTGGTGCTCAAGGAGGTGGCCGAGCGGAGGGGCCTGCCCCTACGGGGGGCCCGGGTGGCCCTCCAGGGCTTCGGCCAGGTGGGGGCGGGCTTCGCCCTGAAGGCGGAGGCGCTGGGCCTTAAGGTGGTGGCCGTCTCCACCGGGCGGGGGGCCATGTACCGGGAGGAGGGCCTTCCCGTGAGGGAGGTTCTCGCCCACTACGAGGCCACGGGGGACCTACCCCAGTACGACCTTCCCCCGGAGGAGCTCTTCGCCCTCCCCGTGGACTACCTGGTCCTGGCGGCCCACGAGGGGGCGCTGGACGGGGAGGGGGCGCGGGCGGTGCGGGCCAAGGCGGTCCTCGAGGCCGCCAACTTCGGCCTCACCCTGGAGGCCGAGGCCCACCTCCTGGGGCGGGGGGTGCTGGTGGTCCCCGACCTCCTCACGGGGGGCGGGGGGCTTCTGGCGAGCTATTTGGAGTGGGTCCAGGACCTCAACATGTTCTTCTGGACCCGGGAAGAGGTGGAGGCGCACTTCGCCCGCAAGGTGGAGGCCACGGTGGGGGAGGTGCTTTCCGAGGCGGAAGGGAGGGGCCTGGACCTGCGCATGGCCGCGCTCTGCCTGGCCCTTAAGCGTTTGGACGAGGCCACCAGGCTTCGGGGGGTTTACCCTTAAAAGGACCTAAGCTATGAAGAGCGAACCGCTTTCCTACTTGGGTAAGGACGACGGACCTTGGCGCATCTTCACGGAGCAGGTGGACCGGGTGGTCCCCTACCTGGGGCGGCTTGCCCCCTTGGCGGAAAGCCTCAAGCGGCCCAAGCGCATCCTGGTGGTGGACGTGCCCATCCACCTGGACGACGGCACCGTGGCCTACTTTGAGGGCTACCGGGTCCACCACAACACCGCCCGCGGCCCGGCCAAGGGGGGGGTGCGCTACCACCCCCAGGTCACCCTCTCCGAGGTCATGGCCCTGGCCGCCTGGATGACCATCAAAAACGCCGCGGTGGGCCTGCCCTACGGGGGGGGTAAGGGGGGGATCCGGGTGGACCCCAAGAAGCTTTCCGTGAGGGAGCTTGAGCGCTTAACCCGCCGCTACACCTCGGAAGTGGGCATCCTCCTGGGCCCGGACCGGGACATCCCCGCCCCCGACGTGAACACCGGGGAGCGGGAGATGGCCTGGATGATGGACACCTTCTCCATGAACGTGGGCCGCACCGTGCCCGGGGTGGTCACGGGGAAGCCCATCGCCCTAGGGGGCTCTCTGGGCCGGAGGGACGCCACCGGGCGGGGGGTCTTCGTCACCGCCGCCGCGGCCGCGGCCAAGATCGGCCTCCCCATTGAGGGGAGCCGGGTGGCCATCCAGGGCTTCGGCAACGTGGGGAACGCCGCGGCCCGCATCTTCCACGACCACGGGGCCAAAGTGGTGGCCGTCCAGGACGCCACGGGCACGGTCTACCGCGAGGAGGGGATAGACCCCTACGACCTCCTCCGCCACGTGGCCGAGACCGGAGGGGTGCGGGGCTACCCCAAGGCCGAGCCCCTGCCGAACCCCGAGTTCTGGGCCCTGCCCGTGGAGTTCCTCATCCCCGCGGCCCTCGAGGCCCAGATCACCGAGCACAACGCCTGGCGCATCCAGGCCAGGATCATCGCCGAGGGGGCCAACGGCCCCACCACCCCCGCCGCGGACGACATCCTGCAGGAAAAGGGCGTTTTGGTGGTGCCGGATGTCATCGCCAACGCGGGCGGGGTCACGGTGAGCTACTTTGAGTGGGTGCAGGACTTCAACTCCTACTTCTGGTCCGAGGAGGAGATCAACGCCCGCCTGGAGAAGGTCCTGCGGAACGCCTTTGAGGCGGTGTGGCAGGTGGCGGAGGAGAAGCGGATCCCCTTGCGCACCGCCGCCTATGTGGTGGCCGCCACCCGGGTCCTGGAGGCCCGGGCCCTTCGGGGGCTTTACCCCTAGCCCATGCGCCCGGACTGGCCCCGCTTTGGCCGCGTGACCCTGAAGCCCATGGCCGAGGGGCTTTCCGAGGAGGAGTGGCGGGGCCTTTACGACACCTTTCGCGACCCCGAGGTGGCGGAGTGGAACGGGGCGAGCCCCCTAAAGACCCCCTTTTGGCTCTTCAAGCGCTTCGTCCTGGCGGAGAACCGCCGCAAGGACCGCCTGGCCTTCGTCATCCTGGACGAGGAAGGGGCCTATGTGGGCACCCTGGAGCTCTACAACCTCACCCCGGAGGAGGCTACCCTGGGCATCCTCCTCAAGCGGGAGCGCTGGGGCCAGGGCTACGGCACGGAGGCGGTGCGGGCGGCCTTGGCCTACGCCTTCGGCCCCTTGGGGCTTAAGCGGGTGCGCCTCCGCACCTTCGCCCACAACCTCCGCGCCCGCCGGGCCTTCCTGAAGGCGGGCTTCCGGGAGGTGGGGGAAAGCCCCGGGCCCCGGGGCCAGCGGGACGTGCACATGGAGGTAAGGCGTGAGGATTTTAGCCCCCAGGCTTAGGGAAGAGGTCTTCGCCCTCCTCCCCGAGGGGGTGGAGGTGCGCTTCCTGGACGAGCCCTGGCCCAAGGGAGCGGACCTCTTCATCCCCCCCTTCGGCCAGGAAGAGGTGGTGCGGAAGGTGTTTGCGGAGGTGGAGGTGCGGGTGGTCCAGACCCTCTCCGCGGGGGTGGACTGGATCCTGCCCCTTCTCCCGCCGGGGGTGACCCTCTGCGACGGTTCGGGGATCCACGACGCCCCGGTGGCGGAGTGGGTGGTCATGGCCCTCCTGGCCCTCCTCAAGGACCTGCCGGGCTTCCTGGAGGCAAAGAAGGAAGGGCGCTGGGCCCCGAAGCGGCTTGAGGACCTCGAGGGCAAGACCGTCCTCCTCCTGGGCTACGGCTCCATCGGCCGGGCGGTGGAGGCCAGGCTTAGGCCCTTCGGGGTGGAGGTCCTCCCCGTGGCCAAGCACGCCCGGCCCGGGGTCTATACCCCCAAGGACCTCCCCCACCTCCTTCCCCAGGCGGACGCGGTGGTCCTCCTCCTCCCCCTCACCCCCGAGACCCAGAAAGTGGTGGACCAGGCCTTCCTGGAGCGGATGAAGCCGGGGGCCCTCCTGGTGAACGCGGGCCGGGGCGGCCTGGTGGACACCGAGGCCCTCCTTAAGGCCCTGGAGGCGGGCCGGGTGCGGGTGGCCTTGGACGTGACGGACCCCGAGCCCCTCCCCGAGGGGCATCCCCTGTGGGCCAGGGCCCACCTCCTCACCCCCCACGTGGCCGGGCTTTCCGAGGGCTTCACCCGCCGGGCGGCCCGGTTTTTGGCGGAGCAGGTGGGGCGCTACCTCCGGGGGGAGCCCCTTCTTAACGTGGTGCAGGAGGGGTACTGATGGTGGTGATCCTCCACGGGGACCTGAGGCGCTTTGGGGAAAGGCTGGAAGTGGAGGCCAGAACCCCCCTGGAGGCCCTAAGGAAGCTCGGCATCCCCCTGGAGGAGGTTTGGCTTTTGGCGGTGGGGGATAGGCCGGTGGAGCCCGAGGAGGAGGTGGAGGGCCCCCTCGAGGTCTACCCTCCGGTGGCGGGGGGTGGTATACTTTTCTTCCTGCCCTGAGGCAGGCGGCGCACAAGGGGGGAGCCGGACGCCCACCCCGCGTAGAAAGGAGCGAAGATGGATAAGAAAACCCTCCTCTCTACGCCCGTGGAGCCCATTGACATCAAGGCCTTTGACGCCGGGCCCATCCTCGAGGCCATGGGCAAGACGGCCTTCCAGGCCAGGAACCTCCACCGCGCGGCGGAGATCTACCTGAAGATGCTCCAGGACGACTGCGCGGTGATCCTCACCCTGGCGGGGAGCCTGGTCTCGGCCGGGCAGGGTCTCATCGTCCACGACCTCATCCGCAAAGGGCTGGTGGACGCCATCGTGGCCACGGGGGCCAACATCGTGGACCAGGACTTCTTTGAGGCCCTGGGCCACCGCCACTACCAGGGGGACCCCAAGGCCGACGACGAGGCCCTAAGGCGGCTCTGGATTGACCGCATCTACGACACCTACATTGACGAGGCCGAGCTCCGGCACACGGACTACACCATCGCCGAGATCGCGGACAGCCTCCCGCCCCGCCCCTACTCCAGCCGGGAGTTCATCTGGCACATGGGCCGGTATCTGGCCGAGCGGGGCCTGGGGGAGAAGAGCATCGTGCGGGCCGCCTACGAGGAGGGGGTCCCCATCTTCGTCCCCGCCTTCTCCGACTCCTCCGCGGGCTTTGGCCTGGTCTACCACCAGGTGAAAAACCCCAAGGCCCACGTGACCATAGACTCCGTGGCCGACTTCCGGGAGCTCACGGAGATCAAGCTCAAGGCCGGCACCACGGGCCTGGTCATGCTGGGGGGCGGGGTGCCCAAGAACTTCGCCCAGGACATCGTGGTGGCGGCGGAGGTCCTCGGCCACGAGGTGGAGATGCACAAGTACGCCATCCAGATCACCGTGGCCGATGAGCGGGACGGGGGGCTTTCGGGCTCCACCCTCTCCGAGGCCCAAAGCTGGGGCAAGGTGGACGCGGCCCTTTCCCAGATGGTCTTCGCCGAGGCCACCCTGGCCTTCCCCCTCCTCGCCTCCTACGTCTACCACCGGGCCCCCGCGCGGGCCAAGCGGCGCTACGCCGACCTCTTCTCCGTAGAGGTCCCCGCCTGAGCCCGGCTTTCCCCCCGGGGGGTGGCGGTCCCCCCGGGGGGTTTGCTAGACTCTTCGGCAAATGCCCGAGGAGCTGCGCGCGTATCTTAGGGAGCGTTTTTCCGTCCAGGGTCCCCTTTCCCCCGGGCGGTTTGAAGCGGAGCTCGCCAAGCGGGTGGGAAGCCCGGCCAAGCGGGCCCCCCTCCTCCGGGCCTGGCGGGCCTACCTGGGGGGCGGGGGGAAGGAGGCGGTGCGAAGTTTTTACCGCGAGGTCCTAAAGGTGCCCCGGGGGGAGGCCCTGGTCTACGGGATGCACCTTCCTTTTATGGAGTTCTACGCGGAGGCGGTGCCGGAAAGGGTGGAGGGGCGGGTGCTGGAGGTGGGGCCCTTCACGGGGGCTTTGGTGGGCTACCTCCAGAGCAAACGGCCCGACCTCTCCTGGCACGCCCTGGAGGGGGTGGAGGAGGCCTACCGCCTGGGGCAGGAGCGGGTGCCCGGGGTGGTCTGGCACCTGGGCTGGGCGGAGGAGGCGGAGCTCCCCCCCTTTGACACCCTCCTGCTCCTTTCCGTCTTCCCCGAGGGGTACCTGGGGGAGGTGGAGGGCCGGCTGGAGCCGGAGGAGTTTTGGGACCGCTTCCAGTTCTTCCCCCGCATTGCCGCCCTGGCCCGCCTCCTCCGCCCGGGGGGGCTTCTCGTCTACGGCCACGGGCCTTTCCTGGGCAAGTGCCCCGAGGGGGTGGAGGAGGGCCTTAGGCGCCTGGGCTTTTACGGGGTGGAGCGGGTAGGGGAGGGGGAGTACGTCCTGGTGCTCGCCCGCAGGCCCGAGACCCTGGCCCTGGAAAGGGCGGAGGCAGCGCGGGAGGAGGCCCAGGAGGAGCGGGTGCCCGTCCTGGCCTCCGGGGGTTACCCCTTGGAGGAGGCCCGGGCCCTTCTGGAGGCCGGGCGGTACGCGGAGGTCCTGGCCCTCCTCCCCGAGGAGACCCCGCCGGGGGCCCGGGAAGCGGCGTACCTAAGGGGCCGGGCCCTCTTCGCCCTCTCCCGCTTTGCCGAGGCAGAGGAGGCCTTCCGCGAGGCCCTTTCCGAGGAGGCGGAGGACTACAGGGCCTTGGCCCTGGTGGAGCTTGGGGACTACCAGCGGGCCCTGCCGCGCCTCGAGGGCCTGGCCGTGCGCGGGGGGCGGTACCGGCTCTATTTGGGCCGGGCCTACCTGGGCCTGGGGCGCTACGCGGACGCCCTCCGGCAGTTCGTGGAGTCGGGCCTCCCCGAGGCGGAGCTCTACATCCAAGACACCCTGGAGCGCATCGCCGAGCGCATGCGCCGCTTCGCCCGGGAAGGGGAGTGGAGCGAGGTGAGCCGCCGGGCGGAGTTCGTGGAGGACCTCTCCCCTAGGCTCCTCACCCGGGAGATCCTCCGGCTTGGGCTTAGGGCGGCCCTCCTTCAGGGGCTTTTCGCCCGGGCGGAGCGCTACGCCCGCCGCCTGGCCGACCTGGACGAGCCCGAGGGCTTCTTGGGCCTGGCCCTTTCCGCCCTACGGGTCCGGAGCCCCCTGGAGCTTCGGGGCCAGGAGGACCTTAAGGGGGTGGAGCCCTACCTCACCGAAGCCCTGGCCCGCGCCGAAACCCCGGAGGCCCTCCTCCTCCTGGGGATGCTCCGGGAAAGGGAGGGGCGCTACCGGGAGGCCCTTTACCTCCTGGAAAAGGCGGCGGGCCGGGGGGAAGGGGAGGTGGCGGGCCTGGCCTACCACCACCTGGCCCAGGTGAAAAGGGCCCTGAGGCGCCCCCTCAAGGAGATCTTGGGGGACCACAAGCGGGCCCACGCCCTAAGGGCCTACCCCGCCCCCTTCCTCTTCCGCCTGGCCCAGGAGGCCCTGGAGGGGGGGGAGGAGGTGCTGGCCCGGGAGCTCCTCTCCCGGGCCCGGGACGCGGGGCTTGGGGCGGTGGAGGAGGAGGACCTCTTGGGGCTTTTAACGCTCCTGGAACGGCTGGAGGGTCCTTGGGCTGCCTTCAGCGTCCTCTACGGGGCCCTGGCCAAGACCCCCCACCCCCCCTTGGAGCTCCTCGCCTTGGCCTACCGGCTTTCCCGCTCCTTCCGGGAGAGCCTCGAGGCCGAGGCGGTGCGGGGCCAGTACCTGGCGGCCCTCTACGGGGCGGGGCGGCTTGGCGAGGCGGAGGCCCTGCTCCTTTCCGAGCTGCAAAGCCGCCCCCAGGCCCTGGAGGTCCTCTTTGACCTGGCGGAGCTCTACGAGCGCAAGGGGGCCTGGGCCAAGGCGGCGGAGGCCTGGCAGAAGGCCCTGGAGGTGGCCTTCTACCGGGAAAAGGACCTGGACCTGGCCCGGGAGATCCTGAAAAACCTTCTCTTCCTGAGGCCCCAGGACGAGAGCCTGGCCCTCTACCTGGAGGAGCTAAAGGCGGTGCGGGAGGGCCTAAAGGCCTTGGGGGAGGAGGCCCGCCCCCTGCCCGAGGCCCCCAGGGAGCTTCTGGAGGAGGACCTCCCCCGCTTCCACGGGGAGCACCTTCTGGTGGTGGGGGGGCACACCCAGCTCCGCAGCCGCCTCCTCCCCTTCCTGGAGGAGCGGGGGCTAAGGGTGGACTGGTTTGACGCGGACAGCGTGGGCGTGGGGCGGGAGTCCTTGAGGCGCATCCAGACCCGCCTGGAGAAGGCCCACGGCCTCATGATCGTCTCCAGCTACGTGGGGCACGACCTTTCCGAGCCGGTGCGGGCCCAGGCGGAGGCCTTGGGGGTGCCGGTCTACATCATCCCCGGGCGGGCCCGGGGGGTGACGGGGTTCTTAAGGGCCCTCAAGGACTTCGCCCCCGAGGTCTTCAAGCGGGCCCTCAAGGGGGTACAGTAGGGGCATGGAGCTCGGTTTTTCTCCCTGCCCCAACGACACCTTCATCTTCTACGCCCTGGTGCACGGCCTGGTGCCAAGCCCCGTCCCCGTGGAGCCCGTCTTGGAGGACGTGGAAACCCTAAACCGCTGGGCCCTGGAAGGGCGGCTTCCCCTCACCAAGCTCTCCTACGCGGCCTTCGGCCGGGTGCGGGACCGGTACGTGGCCCTACGGAGCGGGGGGGCCTTGGGCCGGGGGGTGGGGCCTCTAGTGGTGGCCAGGGGGCCCCTTCGGAGCCTAAAGGGGGCCCGTGTGGCCATCCCCGGGCGGAACACCACCGCCTTCCTCCTCCTTTCCCTCTATGGGGAGGGGTTTGAGCCGGTGGAGGTGCGCTACGACCGGATCCTGCCCCTGGTGGCGGAGGGAGCGGTGGAGGCGGGGCTCATCATCCACGAAAGCCGCTTCACCTACCCCCAGTACGGCCTTGCCAAGGTGGTGGACCTAGGGGAGTGGTGGGAAGGGGAGACGGGCCTCCCCCTCCCCTTGGGGGCCATCCTGGCCCGGCGGGACCTGGGGGAGGACCTCATCCGGGCCCTGGACCTTGCGGTAAGGGCCAGCCTGGAGTACGCCTGGGCCCACCCGGAGGAGGTCCTCCCGTACCTCAAGGCCCACGCCCAGGAGCTTTCCGAGGAGGTCATCTGGGCCCATGTGCATACCTATGTGAACCCCTTCAGCCTGGACGTGGGGGCGGAAGGGGAGGAGGCGGTGCGGCGCTTCTTCCAGGAGGCGGAGGCCCGGGGCCTCCTCCCGCCCTCCCCCCACCCCCCTTTCCTATAGACTGTGGGGTATGTTCCAGGGTTTGGGCCTCGAGGCCAGGCGGGAGGCGGCCCGGGTCTTCCAGCCCCTTCGGGTGCGGCGGGGGGAGGTCCTCTACCGGGAGGGGGACCCCGCGGACGGGGTCTACCTGGTGCGGCAGGGCCTGGTCTGGCTCCACGCCGAGGAGGGGGAAGGCCTCACCTTGAGCCTTCTCGGCCCGGGGGACCTCTTCGGGGAGGAGGCCCTGGTGGGGGGGCTTCGCCGGGGCCTTTCCGCCCAGGCCCTGGCCTACACCGAGCTCCTCTTCGGGGAGAGGAAGGAGGTGGAGGCCCTAAGGGCCCGCTTCCCCGAGGTGAACGCCTTTCTGCTGGAAGCCCTTTATAAACGCCTCAAAGCCATGGAGGCGCGCTTCTTTGAGCTCCGCTTCCCCGTGGCCCAGCGCCTGGCCCGCCTCCTCCTCCGCCTGGGGGCGGAGGGGGAGGTCCTCTTCTCCCACCAGGACCTGGCCCGCATGGTGGGGGCCACCCGGGAGACGGTGACCAAGCTCCTGGGGGAGTGGGCCTTGGCGGGGGTATTGGACCTGGGCTACCGCCGGCTGGAGATCAAGGACCGGGAGGCCCTTGCCCGGTTGGCGGAGGCGCTATAAGGTTTGTAGCATGCAGGACCTCGCCGCTCGCCTTGGCCTGCCCTCGGGGGAAGAGGCCCTACGGGCCCGCCTGGGGCGGAGGGGCCACCCGGGGCTCCTTCCCGCCTTTTCCGCCTACCTCCGCCGCCTGGGGGCGCCTTCCTCGGTCCTGGAGGCCCTTAGGCGCCTGGAGGTGGGCGCGGTGGTGGCGGGCCAGCAGGCGGGGCTTTTGGGCGGCCCCGCCCTCACCTTCTACAAGGCCCACACCGCCCTGCGCCTGGCGGAGGGGGTGGGGGCGGCGGGGGTCTTCTGGATTGCCTCCCAGGACCACGACGTGGAGGAGGTGCGCCACCTCCACCTCCTCCGGGAGGAGCGCCTCGAAACCCTCTCCCTTCCCCTTCCCCCCCTGCCCGCGGGGCGCCTTCCCCTGGCCCCCTACCGGGAGGCCCTGCGGGCCTTCCTGGGCCCTTGGGCGGAGGAGGAGCGGGTGGCCTGGGCCCTGGAGGCCGAGACCCTTTCGGAGTTCTTCGCCCGGGTCCTCCTGGCCTTCCTGGGGGAGCGGGGCCTCCTCCCCTTTGACCCCATGGCCCCCGAGCTTGCCCCCCTCTTCCTCCCCGCCCTGGAGCGGGAGCTGGAAGACCCTTTGGGGAGCGCCCAGGCCATCAACCGGGAGGCGGAGCGCCTTAGGGCCTTAGGGGAAAAGCCCGCCCTGATGCGCAAGCCGGGGGCCACCAACCTCTTCCTGGAAACCGATGCCCGCCGCCTCCTCCACTACCAGGGGGGGCTTTTCACCGACGGGGTGCGCACCTACACCCGCAAGGCCCTCTGGGAGCTGGCCCAGGCGGACCCTTCCCGCCTCACCCCCGCCGCGGGGCTCAGGCCGGTGTTCCAGGACCTGGTCCTCCCCACCGCGGGGTTCGTGGTGGGGCCCAACGAGCTCCGCTACGTGGCCGAGCTTTCCGAGGTGTACGCCCTCTATGGCCTCTCCATGCCCGCCCTGTTCCAGAGGCTTAGGGCCCTGGTACTGGAGCCCCCGGTGGCCCGCATCCTGGGGAAGTACGGCCTAGACCCCTGGGCCTTTTTGGAGGAGGGGGAGGGGGCCTTCTTGAGGGCCGTGGGGGGGCGGCTTCAGGCCTTCGCCCGCTTTGAGGAGCGCCTCCGCCGCCTCCTCTCCGAGGCCGAGGCCCTGGCGGAGGAGGCGGGAGCCCTGGACCCTACCCTAAAGCGCCCCCTCCTCCGCTTCCGGGCCCGCCTGGGGGGAGAGGGGGAGCGGCTTCTCCGGAAGGCCCTAAGGGCCAGGCTCCAGGGGGACGGGGTCCTTTGGGCCCATCTGGAGCGGCTTAAGCGCCACCTCCTCCCCTTGGGCCTTCCCCAGGAGCGGGTCTTCCCCTTTCTCCAGTACGCCCTCCGCCACCCCGTGGCCCTAAAGCGCCTGGAGGAGGCCCCGGCTTTGGGGCGGGCCCTCCTTTACCTCTAGGGCCCGGGCGGGGTAGGCTAGACCCAAGGTCTATGAAGCGCCTCCTGGCCCTCCTCCTTCTCCTCCCCTGGGCCTTGGCCCAGGGCCTCACCCTGCGGGTCCTCCTCAAGGAGGTGCCCCTGGGGGAGGCCCTCCGCCTGGACCTGCCCTCGGGGCGGGTTCTGGCCAAGGGGGTGGAGGGCGGGGTGGTGGTGGACGGGAGGCTCTTCCCGAGCTTCCTTCACCCCGGCCCCACCTTCGCCCTGGACGGCACCCCCTACCGGGGCGGGCTCCTCCTCCTCCCTCAAGGGGAGAAGGTGATGGCGGTGAACGCCGTGGACCTGGAGGACTACCTCCTCGGGGTCCTCCCCGGGGAGATGCCCCCCTCCTTCCCCCTGGAGGCCCTGAAGGCCCAGGCCGTTTTGGCCCGCACCTTCGCGGTGAACCGCCTAAGCCCCTCCGCCCCCTACGACCTCTGCGCCACGGAGGCCTGCCAGGTCTACCGGGGCCTCTCCGCGGAAACCCCCAGGCACAAGGAGGCGGTCCTCGCCACCCGGGGCCTGGTGGTGAGCTACGGGGGGAGGGCCATCTCCGCCCTGTACCACGCGGACTCCGGGGGCATGACCGCGGGGAGCGAGGAGGTCTTCCAGAAGGCCCTTCCCTACCTTCGCCCCCGGGAAGACCCCTTTTCCGATGGGCCTAAAAGCCGGTGGACGGTGGACCTCACCCCGGAAAGGGTGGCGGCCGCCCTCCGGGTCTACGGCCTCGCCCCCCGCACCCTCGAGCCCCCGGAGGTCCTGGCCCTCACCCCCTCGGGGCGGGTGGGGCGGCTTTCCGCCCTGGGGGTGGTGGTGGAAGGCCCCCTGGCCCAGCGGGTGGTGCGGGCCATGGGCCTCCCCTCGGCCCTGGTGCGCTTTGAGGGCTGGCGGGCCTTGGGCCGGGGGGCCGGGCACGGGGTGGGGATGAGCCAGTGGGGGGCCAAGGGCATGGCGGAGCGGGGCTTTGAGTTTCGGGAGATCCTGGGCCACTACTTCCCGGGGACCTTCCTCTCCGACCTGGTGGTCCGGGCCGGCCTTCCCTGATGCTCCTCCCCACCCCCATCGGCCCCCTTTGGCTAGAGACCACCCCCTTGGGGGTGCGCCGCCTCGTCCCCACCCTTTTCCCCCAGGGCCGGGAGGCGGAAGGCCCCCTGGCGGAAAGGGTGGCGGAGGCGGTGGCCCGCTACTTCCAGGGGGAAAGGCCCGACTTCCTGGACCTCCCCCTGGACTACACCGGCCTTTCCCCGGCCCGGGTGGCGGTGTACGAGTGGACCCGCAGGATCCCTTACGGCAAGACGGAAAGCTACGGGGCCGTGGCCCGGGCCCTGGGCCTTGCCCCTAGGGCCGTGGGGGCGGCCCTCAGGGCCTCGCCCTTTTTCCTCCTGGTCCCCGCCCACCGGGTGGTCCACGCGGACGGCCGCCTTGGGGGCTTCGCCGGGCAGGAAGGGCTTAAGGCCTGGCTCCTCCGGTTTGAGGGCCTACACCTCCTGCCAGACCGCTAGGGAAAAGGGGGGAAGCTCCGGGCCGCAAAGCCTTCCTCCTTGGGGGTGGCAGACCGCCCCCGAGAGGAGGTCCACCGCCGCCCCACCCCGGGGGAAGTGGCCGTGGAGGGGGAGGTCCTGGAGGAAGGGCCTGTCCGTGGCGTTCACCACCACCAGGTAGGGTCCCCGGGCGAAGGCCAGGTGGCCGTCTTGGGCGTAGATGCGGGTGTAGGGGGCGCTCTTCAAGAGGGGGTGGGCCTTCCTGAGGGCGGCCATGCGCCTTATGGCCTCCCGGATCTCCCCCTTCCAGCGGGCCTCGTCCCACACCATCCCTCCCCGGTTTTCGGGGTCATGGCCCCCTTCCATGCCGATCTCCTCCCCGTAGTAGACCGTGGGGTTGCCGGGGAGGAGGAAGAGGAGGGAAAGGGCGAGCCTGGCCCGGGCCACCTCCCCCCGGAGGAGGGTGAGGAGGCGGGGGGTGTCGTGGGAGGTGAGGAGGTTCATCTGGGCGGTGACCGCCTCCCAGGGGTAGCGGCGGAAGAGGTCCTCGAGGCGGTGGCTGAAGGCCAGGGCCTGGAGGGGCTCTATCCGCCCAAGCCCCGAGCGGGTGGCGAGCTCCCGGTCCAGGGCCTCCCCCCCCACGAAGCCCAGGACGGCCCGCCCCAGGGGGTAGTTCATGGTGGCGTCAAAGAGGTCCCCCCTTAGCCAAAGGTCGGCCTCCTCCCAGATCTCCCCTACGATGTAGGCCTCGGGGTTTGCCCCCTTGACCCGCCTGCGGAACTCCCGCCAGAACTCGAGGTCCTGAATCTCGTTGGGCACGTCCAACCGCCACCCGTCCGCCCCGAAGCGGATCCAGTGCTCGGCCACCTTAAGGAGGTAGGCCCGCACCTCGGGGGTTTCCACCTTGAGCTTGGGAAGCTCGGGGTTCCCCCACCAGGCCTCGTAGTTGGGGGAGCTCCCGTAGGCGTTTAGGGGAAAGCCCTTCACGTAGTACCAGTCCCGGTAGGGGCTTTCCGGCCCGTTTTCCAGAAGGTGCTGGAAGGCGAAAAACCCCCGGCCCGTGTGGTTGAAGACCCCGTCCAGGATGACCCTCACCCCGTGGGCGTGGGCCACCTCCAGAAGGTGCCTTAAGGCCCCGTTCCCCCCGAGAAGGGGGTCCACCTGGAAGTAATCCACGGTATGGTAGCGGTGGTTGGCGGTGGAGGCGAAGACGGGGTTCAGGTAGATGGCCTCCACCCCTAACTCCAGGAGGTAGGGGAGCTTCTCCGCCACGCCAAAGAGCGTCCCCCCCTTGAACCCCCTTAGGGTGGGGGGCGCCTCCCAGGGCTCTAAGGGCCCCGTGGGGGCGGGGGGTGCGGGGGGTCCAGCGCGGAAGAAGCGGTCGGGAAAGATCTGGTAGAAAAAGGCGCCTTGATACCAAGCCACGCCCCTAAGCCTACCACGGGAAGAAGGTGCCCAGATCACAAAAATCCTTGCCCGGATGGAGGGGGGTCTGGTATCCTCCCGGGGTGAAGGGTATGCGGGGCCGCCTCTTCGTCATGACCGGGGCCAGCGGGGTGGGCAAGGGCACGGTGCGGGCCAAGGTGCTGGAGCGCACCCGCCTCTTTTACTCCATCTCCATGACCACCCGCCCCCCCCGCCCGGGGGAGCGGCACGGGGTGGACTACTACTTCGTGGACCGGCCCGCCTTTGAGCGGCTCATCGCCGAGGACGGCTTTCTGGAGTACGCGGAGTACGTGGGCCACCTCTACGGCACCCCCAAGGCCCCCGTGGAGCGGGCCCTCGCCCGCGGGGAGGACGTCCTTTTGGAGATTGAGGTCCAGGGGGCCCTGCAGGTGAAGGCAAAGGTGCCGGAGGCCATCCTCATCTTCCTCCTTCCCCCCTCCCTCTCCGAGCTCAAAAGGCGCCTGGTCCTCCGGGGCCAGGACCCCCCGGAGAAGATCGCCAAGCGCCTGGCCCGGGCGGAGGAGGAGATCCAAAACGCCCACCTCTTTGACTACGTGGTGGTGAACGATGTGCTGGAAAAGGCGGTGGGGGATTTCCTGGCCATCCTCACCGCCGAAAGGCGAAGGACCCCCAGGATGCGGGCCCACCTGGAGGAGGCCCTGCGCAAAGACCCCCTTTTGGAAGAGGAACTGGACGAGATCCTAAGGAGGAGCCATGGCGGAACCGGGCATTGACAAGCTGTTTGGCATGGTGGATTCCAAGTACCGGCTCACGGTGGTGGTGGCCAAACGGGCCCAGCAGCTTTTGCGCTACCGCTTCAAAAACACCGTCCTGGCCCCGGAGGAAAGGCCCAAGATGCGCACCCTGGAAGGGGTCTTTGACGACCCCAACCCCGTGACCTGGGCCATGAAGGAGCTCCTTACGGGCCGGCTGGTCTTCGGGGAAGGCCTTTTGGACGAGGACCGGCTCCAGAAGGAGCTGGACAAGCTCTACCCCGTAGAGGCGGAAGGGGCCTAGCATGGCCCGGGTCCTGGTGGCCGTCACCGGGGGGGTGGCCGCCATCAAGGCCCCCCACCTCCTGCGCCTCCTCAAGCGGGCGGGGCACGAGGTGCGGGTCCTCGCCACCCCCAGGGCCTTGGAGTTCGTCACCCCCCTTTCCCTGGCGGTGGCCGCGGGGGGGGAGGTGGCCACGGAGGAGGCCTGGTTCCGGCCGGACGGGCGGGCCTTGCACATAGACCTGGCCCGCTTCGCCGATCTGGTCCTGGTGGCCCCGGCCACCGCGGACGCCCTGGCCAAGGCCGCCTTGGGCCTTGGGGACGACCTCCTCTCCGCCACCCTCCTTGCGGGGCCCAAGCGGGTGGCCTGGGCCCCGGCCATGAACGAGGCCATGTGGCTCGCCCCCCAGACCCAGGGCCACGTGGAGCGGCTTAAGGCCCTGGGCCACGCCTTCTTCGGCCCGGGCCACGGCCCCCTGGCCGCGGAAGGGGAGGGGGAGGGGTGGGGGCGGATGCTGGAGCCCGAGGAGCTTTTGGAGAGGGTCCGGGCCCTTCTCACCCCCAAGGACCTTTCCGGCCTAAAGCTCTTGGTCTCCGCCGGCCCCACCCGGGAGTACCTGGACCCGGTGCGCTTCCTCTCCAACCCCTCCTCCGGCCGCATGGGCTACGCCTTGGCCGAGGCCGCCCGGGACCGGGGGGCGGAGGTGGTCCTGGTCTCGGGCCCCACCTGCCTCCAAGACCCTTGGGGGATGGAGGTGGTGCGGGTGGAAAGCGCCCTGGAGATGCGCGCGGCCATCCTGGAGCGTTACCCCCATCTCCAGGCGGTGGTCATGGCGGCGGCGGTGGCCGACTACCGCCCCGCGGAGGTCCACCGGGACAAGGAGCCCAAAACAGGGGAGGAGAAGACCCTCCGCCTCCTCCCGAACCCCGACATCCTGAAGGAGCTGGGCGAAAACAAGGGCAACCGGGTGCTGGTGGGCTTCGCCATGGAAACCCGGGAAGGCCTCCATCGGGCCAAGGAGAAGCTCCTGCGCAAGAACCTGGACCTCATCGCCCTGAACTACGTGGGGCGGGAGGGGGTGGGGTTCGGCTCGGAGGAGAACGAGGTGGTCCTCCTGAGCCGGACGGGGGCGGTGGAGGAGCTTTCCCGCCGGCCCAAGCGGGAGGTGGCCCACCGCATTCTGGACTGGGTTAAACTCTTCTGGAAGGAATATGGCCATGCGCAGTAGGGCAGAGCGGCTTCGCGCCATCCAGGAAATCGTCAGCAAGGAGGAGATCAGCACCCAGAAGGAGCTGGTGGAAAAGCTCCGCCAGCGGGGGTTTGAGGTGACCCAGGCCACGGTGAGCCGGGACATCGCCCGGCTCCACCTGGTCCGGGTGGCCCTGGGGAAGGGGCGGCACAAGTACGCCCTGGCCCCCATTGAGCTCCAGGAGGACGTATACGAGGAGCTTAAGCGCCGCTTCAAGGAGTTCGTGCGGGACGTGGACCGGGGGGGGAACATCCTGGTGGTGAAGACCCTCGAGGGCCACGCCTCCGGCATCGCCTTCCTCCTGGACCGCCTGCGCCGGGACGACCTGGTGGGCACTTTGGCGGGGGACGACACCATCCTGGTGGTGGCCCGGGACGAGAAGGCCGCGGAAGCCCTAGAAGAGGAGCTCGGGGGGCTTTTGGTCTAGGGGCCTTTTCCGCTGGGGACACGTGGAGTTTCTGGTCAAGTCCTTCGTCACCCTTTTCGTGGTCATGGACCCCGTGGGGTTGGTGCCCGTCTTTCTGGCCCTGGCGGGGCACTACCCCCCTGAGAAGCAGACCCGGATCGCCCGCAAGGCGGTCCTGGTGGCGGGGGGGCTTCTCGTCTTTTTCTTTTTCTTCGGGCGGGGGCTTCTGGAGTACCTGGGCATCAGCTTTGAGGCCCTGAAGGTGGCGGGGGGGCTTCTCCTTTTCAAGATCGCCACGGAGATGGTCTTCGGCCACCACGAGCGGGAGACGGAGGAGGAGGCAAAGGAGGCCCTTGCGCGCTCGGACATCTCCGTCTTCCCCCTGGCCATCCCCCTCATCGCCGGCCCCGGGGCCCTGGCGAGCCTCCTCATCCTGGGGGCGGAGGCCCGGGGGGTGCCCTTCGGGGCCTTTTCCGTCCTCCTCACCGCTTTTCTGGTCCTCCTCCTGGCCTACCTCTTCCTGAGGGGGGCTTCCGTGGTGCGCCGGGCCCTCGGGCGCACGGGGGTCAACGTGGTGACCCGGGTCTTAGGGATCCTCCTCGCCGCCTTGGCGGTGCAGTACGTGGCGGATGGGGTGAAGGCCCTCCTTTAAGGGCCCCCAAAGCGCCTTTTCGGACCGCGCGGGGACGCCCCGCCGCTTAGACCTGGAACACCCCCACCCGGAAGGGCTCCCTCTCCGGGTTCAGGGCGCAGGCCTCGAGGCTCTTGATGAGCCACTTCCGGGTCTCGTGGGGGAGGACGATCCCGTCCACCCAAAGCCTGGCCGCGGCGTAGCGGGGGTCTAAGGTCTCCTCGTAGCGGCCCTTGATGCGCTCGTACAGCTCTTTAAGCTCCTTGTCCGAGGGCTCCTTCCCCTGGCGTTTGAGCTTTTCCACCTCCAGCTCCAAAAGGGTCTTCGCCGCCTGGGCCCCGCCCATGACCGCGTACTTGGCGCTGGGCCAGGCGTAGATGAACCGGGGCCCGTAGGCCTTCCCCGCCAGGGCGTAGTTCCCCGCGCCGAAGGAGCCCCCCAGGATGAGGGTGATCTTGGGGACGGTGGAGTTGGAGACCGCGTTCACCAGCTTGGCCCCCCGGCGGATGATCCCCGCCTGCTCGGACTCCTTCCCCACCATGAACCCGGTCACGTCCTGGAGGAAGAGGAGGGGGATGCCCATCTGGTTCACGTCCAGGATGAACCGGGCCGCCTTGTCCGCGGCCTCGGCGTAGATGACCCCGCCCACCTCAATCCGCCCCTTTTTCTTGAGGATGAGGCGCTGGTTCCCCACGATGCCCACGGGGAAGCCCCCGATGCGGGCGAAGCCCGTGACCAGGGTCTCCCCGTACCCCCCCTTGTACTCCAGAAACTCCGAGCCGTCCACGAGGCGGGCGATGACCTCCCTTAGGTCGTAGGGCCGCGCGCCCGTGGGGTCCACCAGGCCGTAGAGGTCCTCCGCGGGGTAAAGGGGTTCTTTGGGCTCCTTCCTTCCCTCGGCCCAGGGGGCAAGCTTTGGGGGCGGGTAGAGCTCGGCCAGCTTGCGGATGCGCTCCAGCGCGGCCTCGTCCGTGGGCTCGTAGAAGTCCACCGTGCCCGAGACCTCGTGGTGCATCCGGGCCCCCCCAAGCTCCTCCGAGGACACCTCCTGCCCGATGGCCGCCTTCACCAACGCAGGCCCCGCCAGATAAAGCCCGCTCCCCTCGGTCATGATGAGGACGTCGGTCATCACCGGGAGGTAGGCCCCCCCGGCCACGCAGTTCCCCATGATGGCCGAGATCTGGGGGATGCCTAGGGCGCTCATGCGGGCGTTCAGGTAGAAGATACGCCCGAAGTCGTCCTGGTCGGGGAAGACCTCGTCCTGTAAGGGCAGGAAGACCCCGGCGGAGTCCACCAGGTAGACCGTGGGGATGCGGTTTTCCAGGGCCATGGTCTGGGCCCGGATGACCTTCTTGGCGGTGATGGGGAAGAAGGCCCCCGCCTTCACCGTGGCGTCGTTGGCGATGATCATCCAGTCCCGCCCCGCGATCCGGCCGAGGCCCGCCACCACGCCCCCCGCCGGGGCCCCGCCCCACTCCTCGTACATCCCCCATCCGGCGAAGGCCATGAGCTCGTAGAACTCCGTCCCCGGGTCTATGAGCCTCTGGATCCGTTCCCGGGCGGTGAGGCGGCCCTTTTGGTGCTGGCGCTCCACCGCCCGTTTTCCCCCGCCTTCCCGCACCTTCTCCAGGCTTTCCCTAAACGCCCGCACCAGGGCCACCCAGGCGTCCTTGTTGGCCTTGTACTGGGCGCTTTCCCGGTCCTTAAGGTGGGTTTCCAGCACGGCCTTGGGGAGGTCCATGGCTAAAGTATAACGGTTTTTCGCTTTTATGTCTGAAAGCGTTTCCCTTGGGTGCAGGCCCCCTTCCGGGCCTTGGCCTCCTCCGCCCTCCGCCTCGCCTCCCGGTCCACCCGTTCGTTCTCGGGGTGGCCGCTGTGCCCCTCCACCCAGTGGAAGCGTACCTCGTGCCCCTCCATGGCCTCTAGGAGGGCCTGCCAGAGGTCCTGGTTCTTCACGGGCTTGCCCTCCCCCGTGCGCCAGCCCCGCTTCCGCCAGCCCTCGAGCCAGCCCTCGGTGAAGGCGTTTTTGAGGTAGTGGCTATCCGTGTAGAGGTCCACCCGGCAGGGCTGTTTGAGCGCCCTTAGCCCCTCCACCGCCGCGGTGAGCTCCATGCGGTTGTTGGTGGTGCAGGGCGCGTCCCCCGAGAGGAGCTTCTCCCGCTCCCCGTACCGCAAAAGGGCCGCCCACCCCCCGGGGCCGGGGTTGCCCAGGCAGGCGCCGTCGGTGAAAAGCTCCACCGCTTTCAGGTCCTTTTCCATCCCCTTACATCTTACGGGGCCGGCCCAGGAGGAAGAGGAGGAGGAAGGCGAGAAGGGCCCCCCATACCGGAAGCGCGGGGCCCAGCCGCCCGAAGACCCCCGCCCCCAGGCCCCCGAGGGCCCTAAGCCCGGCGAGGGCCGCGGCCAGGCCCTCCTCTGGCAGGCGCTCCCCCCTTAAGGCCCGCAGGCGGCCGCTCAGGAGGCCCACGCCCAGGCCATAGAGGGGGAAGGCGGGGAGGAGAAGGGGGAAGGGGAGGAGGAACCCCCCTGCGGCCAGGGCCAGGGGCCGGGCCAGGCCCGGGGGGAGCCTGCCCGCAAGGAGGCCTCCCAGGGCGTAGCCCAGGTCCTCGAGGGCCAGGAGGAGGCCGAAGAGGGCTTCGGGCGCCCCCGATCGGAGGATGAGGAGGCCAAGGAGGGCCGTGGCCAGGGCGTGGCCCAGCTGGAAGAGGAGGGAGAGGAGGAGGTAGGGGCGGAGGGGCGGGTGGGCCAGGAGGGCCCGGAGGCCCGCCCGGAGGGAGGCCCGGGGAACAGGGCCGGGGGAATGCGCCTCCTGGGGGAGAGCGGAGGTCAGGAGGAAGAGGGCCAGGAGGAGCACCCCTGCCGCCCCCAGGTAGGGCAGGGCGGGGTGGAGGAGGAGGAGAAGGGGCCCCAGGGGCCAGCCCAGAAGCCCTCCTAGGTTCCAGGCGGCGTAGAGGAGGCCGGTCTCCCGCTGGAGGCGTTTCCTTTGGAAGCGCACCTGGTAGGCGTCCCAGGCCACCACCCCCAGGTCCGTGGCCACCATGATGGGGTAGGCCCAGAGGACGAGGAGGGCGGCCTCCCGGGGGAGGAGGGGGAGGGGCAGCCAGAGGAGGGCCCGGAGGAGGCGGAGGGCCAGGAGGCCCCGGCGGGGGCCCACCCGGTCCAGCCAGGGGCTCAGGAGGAGGAGGGGCCCCAAGGTGAGGTAGCCCAGGGCCCCAAAGGCCCCCACCCAGAAGGCTTCCCCGGTGCGGGCGATCTCCAGGCTCAGGGCACCGAAGCCCAGGGCGGCCCCCAGGTCCCCTAGGGCCTCGGGGAGGTAAGCCTTGGGGAGGGCCCTCACCTTGGCCCTCCGTAGCGGGCAAAAGCCGCCAGCCCCAAGAGGCCGAGCCCCGCGAGGAGGAAGGGGAGGGAGAGGCTCTGGTCCGCCAGGAGGCCCCCGAGGAGGGGGCCCAGGGGGGCGAGGAGGCCGGTGAGGAAGAGGAACCCCCCCGCCACCCGGCCCCGAAGCTCCGGGGGGGCCTCCCCCAGGCGGACCGCGCCGGCCACCGCGGAGAAGGCCGCCCCACCCATGCCGGAGAGGAGGAGAAAGGCGGCGAGGAAGGGCCAAGAGGGCAGGAGGGCCACTCCGAGGAGGCCCAGGGCCGAGGCCAATAGGGCCCAGGCCAGGGTGGCCTTCCGGCCCAGCCGGGCTAGGGCGGGGCCCACCAGAAGCCCCCCTAGGGCCCCCCCCAGGCTGAGGGCGCTTCCCAAAAGGCCGAGGACCCAGGGCGCCGCCCCTAGGCCCCGCAGGACCAAAAAGGGGAGGAGGCCCGCCAGGAGGGCGTGGGCCAGGTCCAAGGCGCCCTCCAGGAGGAGCAGGGGGCGGAGGAGGGGGCTTTGCCAGAGGAAGCGGAGCCCCGCTAGGCTACCCCCCGTGGCCGGACGGGGGAGAGGGGAGGCAAGGGGCAGGGCCCGGTAGGAGGCGGCGGCGAGGAGGAGAAGCCCCCCTCCCAGGCCCAGGGCGAGGGTCTGGGAGCGGCTGAAAAGGAGGCCCGACAGGAAGTCCGAGAGGAGGTCGGCGGCGGTGTAGGCAGCGTGGAGCCTTCCCCGAGCCCGGGCCAGGGCCTCCTGGGGGAGGAGGTCGGCGAGGAGGGCGCCCGCGGCCACCAGGCGCAAGGCCTCGAGGGCGGCGAAGAGGAAGCCCGCCAGGTAAAGGGGAAGGAGGGGGGGCGAGGGGAGGAGGGCCAGGACCCCGAGGGTGAGGAGGGCCTGCCCTAGGGCGGAAAGGCCCAGGAGAGGGCCTCTGGGCCAGCGGTCCGAGAGGAGGCCCGCCAGGAGGGCGAAGAAGGGCTCCGCCGCGAGGCGGGCCCCCAGGGCCAGGGCCGCCCCCGAGGGGCTGGGGGCCACAAGGGCGGCTAGGGCCCCATGGGCGAAGTAGAAAAACCCCGCCCCAAAGAGGCGGAAGGCCTCAAGGGCGAGGATTAAGTTTACCATCTCTAGCTTACCACGCCTTCCACCTTCCAGACAACGCCGTTCGTCGGAGAGCAAACAAACATCATCTGTCCATCGGGGCTAAACCGAACGCAACTAGGGGAAGGTAAGTTCGTAACTACTGGGGGGTCAAAGGAGTATGCCCTTACTTCTTTGGGATCTATAGCTAAGACGGATCCAGTTGCAGGTTGGGAAACGTAGAGAAAACCGTTGTAAGGATGACCAATGATCCCTCCCATGTTGTCAAGATCAAAAGCAATTGTGTACTTTTTTGCTACTTCTGGCAACTCCTGTGGACCTTCCTGTACCGGAAAGGCAATTATTCTTCCAAGGCTGGAGACAGCCAAAATCAATACACCTTTCTCACCCGGTAGGAAGGTGGTCCATGATTTTTTGCTGCACTGACTTGCATAAACACTCCATTCTTCTGGCCAACTCCAAGGTGGTGTGAAGCCCTCTGTACCTCTAGACCTCCTGCTAGGAATCTGAGTCAGAAAAGGCAAAGCCTTCCCATTACTGATTTCGCTGACCTGCCCTACGACATCTTCCAAGGCTCTCTTTTCGCTTGAAGAAACTACAAAAACCCTATAGCTACCCTCTGTGGGAACACTTGTAATGCTATATGGCCGAATGAGGCCTTCACAAAAGACGGGGGCTTTAGAAGCAGGTCCTCCGGAGGAGATATCAAGTATCCGTCCACCCCAAAACTCGGAAATGAGGAGTCGCCCGTCTGGTAGAGGGCACATGCTAGAGGGCCCCTCCAAACCCCAAGCGAAGGGCTTGGCCTCCTCCATGTCCCCGCCCTTGGTGATGTCCTTGACCTTCCCGGTGGTGCGCTCCACCACAAGAAGCCGCCCGTCTGGAGCCCACTCCATATGGGTGGGCGCGTGCAGGTTCCAGGCGAAAGGCCGAACATGGACCCTGCGGGTCCGGCCACCAACCTTGACCTCTTGCACCTCCTTGATCACCTTCACCACCCCCTCCTTAGGGTTGCCCTTACCCTAGCACGGGCCACGTCACACCCGCGTCACTCACAAATCTCTCATGGAGTGGCCCTTGCGTGACGCAAGGGTGACGTTCTCCGGTGCATTCTCAAAGCATGGGTTTTCTTTGGTGGCTCATCCTTTGGGCCGGAGGGATTGTCCCCCAGTGCCTTGCCCCCCACTGCCCGCCTCTTTGAGGGCTCGTCCCAAGCGGAAGGGCTGGGCCCCAGGTGGCCTCTTGCCTAGGGGCCCAGGTTCGCCCCGGAGCTCCTTATCCGTAGGCAACCTAGAGGGGGTAACATGAGGATACCATGGCCCGCTTCACCCGCATCACCGTGAACCCGGACCAGATGGGCGGGGTGCCCTGCATCCGGGGCCTGCGCATTCCCGTGTCCGTGGTGGTAGGCATGGTAGCCGAGGGCATGACCCCGGAGGAGATTCTCGAGGCCTACCCCGACTTGGAGCCGGAGGACATCCGCGAGGCCCTGGCCTACGCCGCCCTGGCGGTGCGGGAGCGGGAACTCCCCGTGGTCCGAACCCTGTGAGGCGAGGGGCCTTCCCGTGCGCTTCCTGGTGGACAACGCCCTATCGCCCAAGGTGGCCGAACTCCTACGGCAGGCCGGCCATGAGGCGGTCCACGTGCGGGCTTACGGCCTCCAGGCCGCCCGGGACGAGGAGGTATTAGCCCGGGCTGCCGAGGAGGACCGGATTCTCCTTTCCGCCGATGCCGACTTCGCCACCCTGCTGGCCCTAAGGGCTTTCGTCAAGCCTTCCCTTGTCCTCTTCCGGCTGACCACCTATAGGCCGGAGGTCCAGGTCCAGCTTCTCCTGGCCAACCTGCCCGCCATCGCCCAGGACCTGGCGCGAGGGTGCGTGGCCGTTTTGGAGGACCAGCGGATCCGCGTGCGTCTCCTGCCTCTCCTCTAGGGCCTGGTTCCCATCCCCTTTGGGACCAAAGGCACCAAGCCTAAGGAGGCCGGGCCCCGCGAGGAGGAAGGGGAGGGAGAGGTTCGGGTCCGCCAGGAGGCCCCCCGGGCGGACCGCGCCGGTCACCGCGGGGAGGGCCGCCCCGCCCGTGCCGGAGAGGAGGAGGAAGGGCCAAGGGGGCGGGAGGGCCACCCCGAGGAGGCCGAGGGCCGAGGCCAAAAGGGCCCAGGCCAGGGTGGCCTTCCGGCCCAGCCGGGCCAGGGCGGGGCCCACCCGAAGCCCCCCTAGGGCTCCCCCCAGGCTGAGGGCGTTTCCCAAAAGGCGCTCCGAAGGGCTGGGGGCCACCAGGGCGGCTAGGGCCCCGTGGGCGAAGTATAAACACCCCGCCCCGAAGAGGCGGAAGGCCTCGAGGGCGAGGAGGAGGCCTACCATGTCCCTTCCTTAAGGCGCTCCAGCCGGCCTGGGCTCAGGGCGGGGTAGGCCAGGCCCAGGGCCAGGAGGGAGAGGAAGGCCAGGGCTACCGCCCCCTTGGGCCCCAGGAGGGGGGCGAGGAAGGTGCCCAAGAGGCCCGCCGCCGAGCCCAGGGCGATCCCGCCCGCCTGCACCCGTCCGAGGAGGGCCTCCGGGGCCAGGCGCTGCCGGAAGGCCCGGAGGTGCACCCCCTGCAGGCTCCCCCCAGGGCGAAGAGGAAGGCCCCTAAGGGTCCTAGGGGGAAGAAGGGGAGGAGGCCGAGGCCCAGGAGGCGGAGGAGGTGCCCTCCCCACAGGGCCCCGCCCGCCCCCAGCCGCCAGGCCAGGAGGGCCCCAAGGAGCCCCCCCAGGCTCAGGGCCAGGGGGTAGAGGCCGTAGAGGAGGGCCGGCGCCCTGCCCTCCAGGGCCAGGAGGGGGAGGAGGGCTAAGGCCAACCCGCCCGCTAGGGCCTGCCCCCAGGCGAAGAGGCTTAGGGGGCGGAGGCCCGGGTGGCGGAGGAGGAAGCGAAGCCCCCCCAGGAGGGCAGGAAGGAGGCGCTCTCCCTCCGCCCCCCTTGGAGGTGGGGGATAGGGGGGCAGATCCCGGAGGAGGCCCCGGCCCGCAAGGAGGAGGCCTCCCCCCAGGAGGAAGGGGAGGGAGGGCCCCTTGAGGAGGAGGAGGGGGGCCAGGAGGTCCCCCAGGGCATCCCCCAGGAGCTGGGCCGCCTGGAGCCTGCCCCCTTCCCGCTCCAGCCGGTCCGTGAGGCGGCGCAGGAGGGCCTGCCAGGCGGGCAGGTCTAGGGCCAGGACGGCCTGGAAGAGGAAGGCCAGGGGGAGGAGGTAGAGGGGCTCCTTGGGGAGGAGGGCCATGAGGAGGAGGAAGGCCCCCCTCAGGGCGATACCCAAAAGGAGCAGGGCCCTGCGGTCCACGCGGTCCAGGAGGAGGCCCGCGGCCAGGTCCAGGGGCAGGGCGAGGTGGGGCAGGGCGGCGAGGAGGGCCAAGGCCCAGGGGCTTCCCCCTTGCGCCAGGAGGAGGGCCAGGGAGGTGAAGGCCAGGCTTCCCCCGGCTACTCCCAGGCCCTCTGCGAGGAGGTAGCGGTAAGGCAACCCTCCAAACCCCAAGCGAAGGGCTTGGCCTCCTCCATGTCCCCGCCCTTGGTGATGTCCTTGACCTTCCCGGTGGTGCGCTCCACCACAAGAAGCCGCCCGTCTGGAGCCCACTCCATATGGGTGGGCGCGTGCAGGTTCCAGGCGAAAGGCCGAACATGGACCCTGCGGGTCCGGCCACCAACCTTGACCTCTTGCACCTCCTTGATCACCCTCACCACCCCCTCCTTAGGGTTGCCCTTACCCTAGCACGGGCCACGTCACGCCCACGTCACTCACAAATCTTTCAGAGAAGGGCTTCGGGTTTCTACAGGCCCCACTCCCTTTTGAGCCGCGCCACCCGCGCCCGGGCGATGGGGCGGCGGGGGTCTTCGGGGGGC